>Ga0208162_1000510_pt1 | contig 22448 bp, 27 predicted proteins | sample CB_VirMetaG_4_FD_184539 | JGI IMG/M metagenome (GOLD analysis project Ga0208162, IMG submission 184539) | Freshwater to marine saline gradient viral communities from Chesapeake Bay - CB_1508_1M Viral MetaG (SPAdes) (version 4) | ecosystem: Environmental > Aquatic > Marine > Coastal | place: USA... | reverse complement strand
AAAGGTAGTTTAGAACTCGAAAATGGCTCCAAGATTTCGTCTAACTCTACTTCTTCATCTGCTGTCCGAGGCGGATCCTATAATGTCATCTTTCTTGACGAGTTCGCGTTCATCCCGAATCACATTGCTGATGACTTCTTTGCCTCTGTTTATCCTACTATTTCTTCTGGACAGAGCACAAAGGTAATTATCGTTTCTACCCCTCGTGGTATGAACCACTTCTACCGCATGTGGCATGATGCGGAGAAAGGTAAAAATGAATATGTTCCGACTGATGTTCACTGGTCTGAGGTTCCTGGTCGCGATGAGGCATGGAAAGAACAGACCATTGCCAACACTTCAGAACAGCAGTTTAAGGTTGAGTTTGAGTGTGAGTTCTTAGGTTCGGTAAACACTCTCATTAATCCAGCAAAACTGAGGAACCTTGTATACGAAGATCCTATTCGCAGAAATGCTGGTTTGGATATTTACGAAAATCCAGTAGAACAAAGAAATTATCTCATCACAGTTGACGTTGCCCGTGGATTGGGTAATGACTATTCTGCATTTGTTGTGTTTGATATTACAGAGTTTCCATATAAGGTAGTTGCAAAATATAGAAACAATGAGATAAAACCAATGATGTTCCCAAGCATCATTAATGAAGTAACAAAAGCATATAACAAAGCATTTGTTCTCATTGAGGTAAATGATATTGGAGATCAAGTTGCAAGTATTTTGCATTTTGACTTAGAAAATGAAAATATCCTTATGTGTTCAATGAGAGGACGTTCTGGTCAAATTGTAGGATCTGGATTTAGTGGTAAAAAATCGCAACTTGGTGTGAGAATGACTGCCTCCACTAAAAAATTGGGTTGTTCTAATTTAAAAACAATGTTGGAGGATGATAAATTATTGGTTTGGGATTATGATATTATTTCAGAACTGACAACATTCGCACAAAAACATAATTCTTTTGAAGCAGAGGAAGGATGTAATGATGACCTTGCAATGTGCCTTGTTATTTTCTCTTGGTTAGTTGCACAAGATTATTTTAAGGAAATGACGGACAATGATGTTCGTAAAAGAATCTATGAAGAACAAAAGAATCAGATAGAACAAGATATGGCACCATTTGGTTTTATTGAGGACGGATTTGGAGATGGTAATTCATTTACAGATAATGATGGGGACAGATGGTATTCTGATGAATATGGCGATCGTTCATACATGTGGGATTATATGTAATGGATTTCGATAAACAGATAGAATTAGAACATTTACTGTTTTTTGATAGAAGATGTCGTGCCTGTGGAAAGGTAAAAAATTTAATTGATGATTTTTATTTGACAAGAAGGAATCGTGGTATGTTTCCATCATCTTATTCTTACGAGTGTAAAGACTGCACCAAGAAAAGAATAGTAATAAACAGAATGACAAGTAGGGTTTTGGATAAATGGGAATATCCCGACTGGTAAAGTGTTCATGCATTGTTTCCCCAATGAAAATACCCTTTTTAATAAATATTTCTAGATAAAATTTGGATTCGGAGACGAAAAGATGCCATTAAATTTAGCATCTCCTGGAATTGTTGTTAAGGAAATTGACCTTACCGCAGGTAGAGTCGATCCAACCTCTCAAAGAATTGGTGCTATTGTCGGACCTTTTGCACAAGGTCCTGTCAATGAGCCAATTATCGTTAACAACGAGCAGGAGCTTTTAAACACTTTCGGCAATCCATATGCAACTGATAAACATTATGAAAACTGGTTGGTGGCATCTTCGTTCCTCGCATATGGAGGACCACTTCAGGTTGTAAGATCTGATGACGCATCACTTAAGAACGCATTTGCGGGATCAGGTTCTGCACCTAAGATTAGAAGTTACGAGGACTATGTCAACCTTGGTCATGATGAGAATATCATCACTGGCGTAACCGTTGCGGCAAGAAATCCAGGTTCCTGGGCAAACGGAATGAAGGTTGCTCTAATTGACGGTAAAGCAGACCAAATTCTCAGCGGTATCAGCACAACTAACGTTGTAGTTGGTATGGGTGTTACCCAATCAACCTTCGGTAGAGTAGTTGCTGGAACTGGTACTACATCAACTCTTGATGGTAAACTTAAGGGTATCATCACTGGAATTGGTGCAGGAACTATTGAAGTTAAGGTTCTTTCACACATCACTGGTGCTGGAGTAGAGACTAACGTTGATTATCAACCTGGTGGAGTTTATGCATTCTCTGCAAGTGGTAATGTCGCAATTCACACAGCAGGTGTTGCAACTGCAGAAGGAACTTTCGAATCTGTAGCATACACAGCAAGACAAGATTGGTTCGATCAACAATCGATTGCACTAGACAATGGTGTAACCGTTGCTTGGAACACTCTTGCAGATAGACCAGGAACCTCAGCATACGCTGCATCTAGAGGATCAAGATTTGATGAAGTTCACGTTGTTGTTTTTGATGCTGATGGAGACATCACAGGAAATACAGGAACAATTCTTGAGAAGCACTTAGCACTTGCTAAGGGAACTGATGCTGAGTACTCCGTTGGTGCTGCATCATATTGGAGAAAGTATCTATCCACCGCATCTACCTTCATTTATGCTGGTGGTGCTCCTGCTGGAATCGTAACAACTGGATTCTTAAGCACTGGTTCTGGATTTGATCATTCCTCTGATATTGGATGGGATCAAGCAACTAATGGAATCGCATTTGGTGCAATTGGTAACAGCACTGTAACCCTTGGTGGTGGTTTAAACTACGATGGTGGTTCTGATCTAACAGCTGCTGGTTCACTTTCAGCAACAATCGGAGATCTCTCTACTGGTTATGACATCTTCGCAAATGATGAAGAGTATGATGTAGACTTCCTTCTCATGGGATCTGGAGGTTATACAAGAGTTGATGCTCAGGCATTGGCAAGTAAGTTGATCTCTGTTGCAGAGCAAAGAAAGGATGCAATTGCATTCATTTCACCATGCAGAAGCGAACTTCTCACAGATTCTGGAAACGGATATCTAGTTAAGAGTGCAGCAGATGCAACTGACAATGTAGTTGACTTCTATGCTGGTGTTCCATCATCATCTTATGCAATCTTTGATAGTGGATATAAGTACATGTATGATAGATTCAGCGATACTTTCAGATATGTTCCACTGAATGGTGATATTGCTGGTATTTGTGCCAGAAATGATGTTACTAACTTCCCTTGGTTCTCACCAGGTGGAACTCAGAGAGGTGCAATCCTCAATGCAGTTAAGTTAGCATACAATCCATCGAAGACACAAAGAGATAGACTCTATAGCAATAGAGTTAATCCAGTAATCAATTCACCTGGAGCAGGCATTATTCTCTTTGGTGATAAGACTGGACTTGCTAAGTCCTCAGCATTCGATCGCATCAATGTTCGTAGATTGTTCATCTTCCTCGAAGATGCAGTTTCTGCAGCAGCAAAAGATGTGATGTTTGAGTTTAATGATACAATCACCAGAAGTTCCTTCGTAAATGCGGTTGAACCTTTCTTAAGAGACGTTCAGGCAAAGCGTGGTATTCAGGAATTTAGATTAATCTGCGATGAAACAAACAATACTGCGGCAATCGTTGACGCAAATGAGTTTGTTGCAGATATCTATATCAAGCCATCGAGATCCATTAACTTTATTGGATTGACATTTGTAGCCACCAGATCTGGGGTTTCATTCTCAGAAGTGATTGGAAACGTTTAATTTTTATAAAAATTACTAAAGAGGCAAAAACAAATGACACTCAGAACAATTTCCCAATTTAAAGCAAATTTAACGGGAGGTGGCGTAAGACCCAATTTATTTGAGGTCGAGTTAAACTTTCCATCAGATTCTGCTTTGACATTTATGTCAAATGATGCAACACCTCAGTCAGAAAATCAAACGATTACTGATGATGGTGTTGCTAATAAGGTTCCTTTCCTCGTAAAGGCAGCAAACCTTCCAGCATCAAATATCACCCCAGTTGAGGTTCCCTTCCGAGGAAGGATCCTCAAAGTTGCTGGTGAAAGAACTTTTGATACTTGGACTGTTACTGTTCTCAACGACACTGACTTCAAACTCAGAACCGTAATGGAACAGTGGATGAATGGTATCAGCAGACTGGCAAATGGATCTGGTGAAGTTAACCCAACAGACTACACCAAAGATGCTAAGGTAAATCAACTTGGCAGAAATGGTGATGTTTTAAGATCCTACAATTTTGTTGGTTTGTTCCCAACCAATATTTCGGAAGTTCCACTATCAATGGATACTACTGATACTATTGAGGAATTCACCGTAGAATTCCAGGTTCTTTACTGGACTGTCGCTGATGGCGGTTCAGATAAACCAGCAATAGCTTGATAAATAGTTAGAACAGTTTAAGTATACTTATAAAATGTCTAAACTCTTTGGATTTTCTATTGAGCCTGGTGAGAAAAAATCAAAATCCGTTGCATCCCCCGTCCCTCCAAATAACGAGGACGGGGTTGATAATTTTATTGCCAGCGGATTTTATGGTTCTTATGTAGATATTGAGGGTGCATATAGAACAGAGCACGATTTAATTAAAAGATATAGAGAGATGGCACTTCACCCAGAAGTGGATAATGCCATCGAAGATGTCGTCAACGAAGCAATCGTAAGTGATCTTTACGATTCTCCAGTAGAAATTGAGTTGTCTAACTTAAAGGCAAGTGATAAATTAAAAGATAAGATTAGATCAGAATTTAGATATATTAAAGAACTTCTAGATTTTGACAGAAAGTCACATGAAATTTTTAGAAATTGGTATATTGATGGTCGTCTATATTACCACAAAGTAATTGATCTTAAAAAACCTCAAGAAGGGATTAAAGAATTAAGATACATTGATCCCATGAAAATGAGGTTTATCCGTCAGGAGAAAAAACCAAAAGGTAATGTTGTTAATGGTATTGATTTCTCTCGAATGACAGAAGAGAGTAAGTCATTTTATCCAGAAATTGAAGAATATTTTGTTTTTACTCCAAAAGCAAATTATCCTCTCGGAATGGTTAGTGGGGGAGGATCTAAAGGAGTAAAAATTGCAAAAGATTCAATCACATATGTCACCTCAGGTCTTGTAGATAGAAATAAAGGAACTGGTCTTTCATATTTGCATAAGGCAATTAAAGGTCTCAATCAACTTAGAATGATTGAAGATTCTCTGGTTATCTACAGACTATCACGCGCACCAGAACGTAGAATTTTCTACATTGATGTTGGCAATCTACCAAAAGTTAAGGCAGAGCAATATCTTCGTGATGTTATGAACCGCTATAGAAATAAGCAGGTTTATAATGCACAAACTGGTGAGATTAGAGATGATCGCAAATTCATGTCTATGATGGAAGACTTCTGGTTACCTAGAAGAGAAGGTGGACGTGGAACAGAAATCACAACTCTTCCTGGTGGACAAAACCTAGGCGAACTTTCTGATATTGAGTATTTCCAGAAAAAACTTTACAGAGCACTTGGTGTTCCAGAATCTAGAATTGCAAATGACGGTGGATTTAACCTCGGTAGATCTTCAGAGATTCTGAGAGATGAACTTAAGTTTGCCAAATTTGTTGGTCGTTTGAGAAAGAGATTTGCAAATCTCTTCAATGATATGATCAAAACTCAGTTAATTTTAAAAAATATTATTACTCCGGAAGACTGGGAAATTATGAGAGATCATATCCAATATGATTTCTTGTATGACAATCAATTTGCAGAGCTCAAAGAAAGTGAATTGATGAATGAGCGTCTCGGAACCCTTGCAACTATGGAACCATATATCGGCAAATATTTTTCAGTCGATTATGTTCGTCGTAAGGTACTACGTCAAACAGATGCAGAAATCATCGAGATTGATGAGCAAATTGAAAAGGAAATTAAGGATGGAATTATTCCAGATCCAAATGCAGTAGATCCAATCACTGGTGAACCACTTCCAGATGGTGGTGGAGATTTATTGGGCGATGTTCCTATGGAACCAGATCTAGATAGTGCTGGTGCCGTTACTGATGTAGATCTACAGAAAGACACCAAATCTGCGGAAATATAAATAAAGAATATATAACAAAAATATTTTTATGGAAAACGTCGTCGATTTGATCGCTACAGACGCACCTGCATCTGAAATTAGCGACAGCATTAAGAATGCATTATTTAATAAAGCAGCGGCTAAAGTCGAAGCACAACGACCAAATGTTGCTATGGCAATGTTTGATGGTGAAGTAGAATCAGAATCGGAGGAGTGATGGCAAGAACTTTACTTTTGGCAGATGAGATTACTGTACCAGGATCTACTGGTGCAGCAACTAGTTTTTCTAGTGCCACTGTTGTTCGTCTTGTAAACAATAATAACTCTGCTGCCGTAGTATCAGTTGTACAAACTCAGGGTGGTACTGGCGTTGGAACATTCACAATGCTTGGAAACACCACCGAGTATTTGGAAAAGCAACCATCATATTGTGTCTTTGCAGTTGGCGGAACTGTTACTGGCGTAAAAGTAGGATTCACCGGATAAAAAAATGAAACTTATCACAGAAGAAATTTCAAAAGTAGAGTTTATCACCGAAAAAGTTGGTAAATGCAAAAAGTGTTTTATTGAGGGTGTATTTCTCCAGGGCGGAATTAAAAACCGCAACGGTAGAATGTACCCCGTGGAAACTCTTGCTCGTGAAGTTCAGAGATATAACGAAAACTTCACTAATAAGGGAAGAGCACTTGGAGAACTTGGTCACCCAGATGGTCCTACAGTAAATCTTGATCGTGTTTCACACAAGATTACTGTTCTTGAGCAAAGGGGTGATAACTTCTGGGGTAAGGCACAACTTCTCGATACCCCAATGGGTAAGATTGCACAATCACTGATTGGTGAAGGTGTGCAACTGGGAGTTTCTTCTCGTGGTATTGGTTCTATTAAAGAAGACCATACTGGTTGCAAAGTTGTAGGTGAAGATTTCATGTTAGCAACTGCTGCTGATATCGTCGCTGATCCTTCTGCTCCTGATGCTTTTGTTTCAGGAATCATGGAAGGAAAAGAGTGGGTTTGGGAAGGAGGAATTCTTCGCGAACAACTCGCAGAAAAGACTCAAAGACGTATTAATACTCTTGTTGAGCAAAAAGTACTTGAGGAACACAAACTACAATTGTTCCAAGATTTCTTAGCAAATCTCTAATAATATAAATAAATACAGATTAATACAAACTAATCATAAACAAATGTCCGTTGGTAGCAATTTACAAGAAATGGAAAACGTAGTAACCAAAGGTGCTGCTGCAGCTGAACCAATGCCTAAGTTGGATCTGGATACTCCAGGACAACCAAGTGTTGAGGATCTCGGCGGTCCTTCCCCAGAAAACTATCGTCCCGATGACGATTCAGCAAAACTCAACGAACCCGGTTCGACTCTTGCTCAAGTCAAGAATGTTGTAAACAAGGGTGCCAAATCTGCCGATCCCATGCCTAAGGGTATGAAGGAAGAAGAGGCAGAGGTTGAGGTTGAGGAAGACCAAGAGATCGTATCAGAAGCAGAAGCAACCGAAGAAGAAGTCGTTTCCGAAGAAGAAACTTCTGAAGAAGAAGTTGTTGCAGAAGCTACCGACGAGGAAGAAATCTCGGCAGAGTACAGCATCGAAGAAGATGTTAACGCACTCTTCGCAGGCGAAGAACTTTCCGAGGAGTTCCAAGACAAAGCACGCACAATCTTTGAGACTGCAATCAAGACCAAGGCTGCTGAAATTACTGAAGCAGTTAAGGCAGAATACGAAGCACAACTTGCAGAAGAAGTTGCTTCGGTTAAATCAGAACTCGTAGAGCGTGTTGATTCCTATCTTGAGTATGTTGCTCAAGAATGGATGTCAGAAAACCAAATCGCTATTGAGCACGGTCTGAAGACCGAAATGACAGAATCATTCCTTGTCGGAATGAAGAGTCTTTTTGAAGATCATTATGTATCCATCCCTGAAGAGAGATATGATGTAATCGAGAGCATGGTAGATAAACTAGATGAAATGGAGTCTAAACTCAACGAGCAAATCAATAAGAATGTTGCTCTTAATAAGAGGTTAGCAGAGTCAGTTGCCGATGTAATTTTTGCAGAGGTTTCTGAAGGACTTGCAGTCACTCAGAAAGAAAAACTCGCTTCTCTTGCCGAAAATGTTGAGTTTGATGGTGAAGAGACCTATCGTGAGAAACTAGTTACCCTGAGAAATTCTTATTTCTCGGAAAGTGCAACTAGTGCTCAAAGAGAAGTAGCTGAAGAAGTGGAGGTTGTTGAGGAATCTCAGCAAACTCAAAGTGTTTCTCCATTAATGGAGTCATATCTTTCAGTTCTTCAGAGAGCTTCTAAGAAGTGATTTTTAAATTATCAGAAGTCAAACTAACTATTTTTAAAGAGGTAAATTCAAATGCAAATGTTCAATTCTGAACAACTGCAGGAGAAGTGGGCACCTATCCTTGACTATCAAGGAATGGATCCAATCAAGGATTCCCATCGCAGAGCTGTCACCGCTATCCTGTTAGAAAACCAAGAGAGAGAATCAAGAGAAGAGCGTGCATTCCTTTCCGAGGCTGCACCAACCAACTTCACTGGTTCTTCAGGATCAACCGCTGGTTTTAGTGCAAATGCTGGTTCGCCAACCGCTGGTTTCGATCCCGTTCTGATCTCATTGATCAGACGCTCAATGCCTAACCTGGTCGCTTATGACCTCGCAGGCGTTCAGCCAATGAACGGTCCTACTGGACTCATCTTCGCAATGCGCTCCAAGTACAGAACTCAAGGCGGCGCAGAAGCATTCTTCAACGAAGCAGACACCACATTCTCTGCAACTGATTCTTCTTCAGGCACTGGAGAAATCGGTTCAGGTTATGTTTCTGGTTCTGAAGGCAGTGCAGTTGGTCTTGGCACCACTGGCGCTGGTTCAAACGCTTCTAACCCTGGTCTCCTCAGCCCCGACTCCGCTGCTACTCAGAAGCAGTACACTGTCGGACAAGGCATGGACACCGAGGACGCTGAAGCACTCGGAAGTGGTGAGTACAACCACTTTAACGAGATGGCATTCTCGATCGAGAAAGTCACCGTTACCGCTAAGTCACGTGCCCTGAAGGCTGAGTACTCACTCGAGCTCGCTCAAGACCTCAAGGCAATCCACGGTCTCAACGCTGAAGCAGAACTCGCTAACATCCTTAGCACCGAGATTCTTGCTGAAATCAACCGCGAAGTTATCCGTACCATCTATAAGGCAGCAGAATCTGGCGCACAGACCAACGTTGCTAACGCTGGACGTTTCGACCTCGACGTTGACTCCAACGGACGCTGGAGTGTTGAGAAGTTTAAGGGTCTTATCTTCCAAATCGAGCGCGATGCCAACGCAATCGCACAAAGAACTCGTAGAGGAAAGGGCAACATGATCCTCTGCTCTGCAGACGTTGCTTCCGCCCTAACCATGGCTGGTGTACTCGACTACACCCCTGCCCTCAACGCTAACCTCAACGTTGATGACACTGGTAACACCTTCGCTGGTGTTCTCCAAGGTAAGTATCGTGTATACATCGATCCTTATTCTGCAAACCTCGCTGACAACCAGTACTACGTTGTTGGTTATAAGGGTTCTTCACCTTATGACGCAGGTCTGTTCTATTGCCCATATGTTCCCCTCCAGATGGTTCGTGCCGTTGGAGAGAACACCTTCCAGCCTAAGATTGGCTTTAAGACCCGTTACGGTCTTGTTGCTAACCCATTCGCTGAAGGAGACAACGCAGGTCTTGGTGCTATCAAGACCAACTCCAACCGCTACTACAGACGCGTACAGGTCCAAAACCTCATGTGATCTCGATTCACATATCTCTTGGGGATCCTTCGGGATCCCCTTTTTTGTCTAAATATCTAAAAAAGGAAAATGGCATTTTTCATCACAAAACCTAGTTTGGTTAGTGAATCAATCACTCTTTATTATAAGGGCGGTAACAGATGGTCTGATAATCCATCAGATAAAATTACCTATGAAACAGAATCTGAAGCATCATCTATCTGTTCAAATCCAGACGGTAGTAATGGTGGATTTAAAGGCAGTATAGTTGTTTCGGAATAAATAAACATACACATATAGACGGAAAATGAAACCAACCCCTAGAGAAGCAAAGAGAATCCATGAGGATTATCAAAAGGTAGTTGCACATTTAGTATCTGAAGGATATGCAGAAAACGCAGAATCTGCAGATGATATCATCAGAGGAATGAGCGAATCTTGGTTTAATCTTATTATTTCTGAGTAATGTCAACACGTAGTTTTTATGATCATCAAATCCAAAATAGGAACTTCATGTCTCCTATTGGATTTAAATTGAGTCTATCTACGAAAGAAAAAGTTGACTTTTTATCAAATTCTGCTAATATACCTGGAATTAGTTTAGGTACAGCTTTACAGGGAACAACATTCAGAATTTTAGATGTTCCTGGTGATGAAGTATTATATGAAGATTTTACTATCAATTTTTTGGTTGATGAAGATCTAAAAAATTATATGATCATCCACAATTGGATTACTGGTTTGGGAATTCCAGAAAACTTTAAACAGTTTAAGGAATTGACAACCAACGTCGATGGTCAAAAAGACGAGATGTTGCAATACTGTGATGGAACACTCCATATCTTAAATAGCAATTATCGCGATATGGCATTGGTGAAGTTTGCGGATTTATTCCCAATATCCCTGTCTTCACTTCAGTTTAATGCAACTGAAAATGATGTGAACTACTTTACAGCAGAGGCATCTTTCAAGTATACTATCTACAACATAACAGATCCCCGTGGCAATGCTTTATGAATCTTGAAACAATTCAGGAAATGTGGGAGCGAGATGCTGTCATTGATCCTGATAACCTACATGATGAGTCTTTAAAAATTCCACAATTACACTCAAAGTATTATACAATCTACAATACGATTATTCTTCTTAGGGAGAAGTCTAGAGAATCATATAGTCGTGTTAGATTAGAACGTTATAATTACTACTCTGGAAAGGCACCAGCAGAAGTTTATATAGAAGAACCATTTCCTTATAAGATTAGGGAAAAAGATGCCTTACAGCGGTATATGGATGCCGATGAGAGGTTAAATAAAGTGGATATGAAAATTAAATACTATGATGTAATGTTAAAGTTCCTGGAGGAAATTATTAAAACTATTTCCAATAGAACTTATCAAATAAAAAATGCCATTGAGTGGCATCGCTTCCAAGCAGGTTTTAGTTAAGGCAATAAATACCCATAGGTGAAACTTATGGGTTATGTCTCATTTGATTATTTCAAAAAAGAACGAAGTATATCTAAAGGTTGATGCGGAACCACACGTCTACTACGAGTTAGCAGACCAGTTTACCTTTGATGTACCAGGTGCAAAATTTATGCCTCAGTATCGTAACAAATACTGGGATGGAAAGATTCGCCTATTCAACACCCAGACAGGAGAGATATATGTTGGGTTATTGGATAAGATAACAAAATTCTGTGATAATCATGGATATACATATGATTTTCGCGACAACAAATACTATGGACTTCCATTTGAGGTCAATACGGGAATATGTAAGGAAGGAGTAAAGGATTATATAAATTCTATTTGCAAGTATCCCCCACGCGATTATCAAGTAGAGGGAGTATACGACGCTCTAAGGCATAATAGAAGGTTGTTGATATCCCCAACTGCCTCTGGAAAGTCTCTGATGATATATTCGATTGTGAGATATCACGTTGAGCGAGGGCAAAATACTCTGATAGTCGTTCCGACGACTTCCCTAGTAGAACAGATGTATAAAGATTTTGCAGACTATGGTTGGGACGTAGGTTCATATTGCCACAAGATTTATGCGGGTAGAGAAAGGGAAACAGATTCCCAAGTGATCATCACTACCTGGCAGTCCATCTATAAACTCCCCCGAAAGTATTTTGAGCGTTTTAACGTCGTGGTTGGGGATGAGGCACACCAGTTCAAAAGTAAGTCATTAATATCTATAATGTCAAAACTTGCAGATGCAAAATTCCGTTACGGTTTTACAGGAACATTAGACGGTACTCAAACTCACAAATGGGTATTGGAAGGATTATTTGGTCCTTCATACAAAATCATCAGAACAGAAGAACTGATGGTAAAAGGTCATGTTGCAAAATTAGATATTAACGTACTTCTACTGAAGCACCCAGCACATAAATTTGAGAATTTTGAGGAAGAAGTTCAGTATATTATCAACCATGAACGAAGAAACAAATTTATACGTAACCTTGCCCTTGATTTAAAAGGAAATACTTTAATCCTCTTCTCAAGAGTAGAAGGTCATGGTCAACCGCTATTTGATTTAATAAATAATGGTACTGTTGATAATCGTCATGTATTTTTTGTTCATGGTGGTGTTGCAACAGAAGATAGAGAAAAAGTAAGAGAGATTACTGAGAAGGAGAACAACGCAATTATTGTTGCTTCATACGGCACATTCTCTACAGGAATTAACATTAAGAATCTCCACAATGTTATTTTTGCTTCTCCTTCAAAATCCAGAATTAGAAATTTGCAGAGTATTGGAAGAGTCCTCAGAAAAGGCAATAACAAAACAAAAGCAACTTTATATGATATTGCTGATGACATCTCCTACAAATCAAGGAGAAATTATACCCTTAATCATCTAATAGAAAGAATTAAAGTTTATAACGAAGAAAATTTTAATTATGATATTGTAAACATTCCGCTAAAAAACTAATGGGAGATGAGTTCTACGCAATTATTAAACTAGTATCTGGGGAAGAAATCTTTGCATTGTCTTCCATAGACTCTAATGACGACAACATGGTCGTTGTATTACAATCGCCGGTCATAATCAAACATGTAAATCATAATTACGGTGTAGTTATAAAAATTAAACCTTGGATTGAGTTGTCTAGTGATGATATCTTTGTTGTAAATTACGACAAGATTGTAACAATGACGGAATGTAATGATAAAAGAATAATTGAAATTTATAACAACTATCTCGAAGCAGATGAAGAAGAACTTATAAGTAGATCTACCGGTAAAATAGAAGTTAGTGATCTTTCAGATAAAATGGGATACGTTGCTTCTGTAGAAGAAGCAAGAAAGATACTAGAGGATTTGTATAAAGGACCTGATCCAGAGAAACTACCTCCTCAAGATAATAAAGATATCTAAGTAGCTATAGTTGTCTCTCAAACCTAACAAAGGTATTCTACTCATAATCATCGATGTTGTCAAGTCTTTAAAATGTGTTATAATTAAAACAACCCATATAAATGACTAAAATGCTATGCCTAAAAAGAAGACAGAACATTATGTTAATAACAAGGAGTTGCTTGAAGCACTGATTGTTTACAGATCAAAAGTAGAAAAGAGTTTCATTAGTATCAACGGTAGAGAACCAACCAAGGCAGATAGATCTCAACACTGGGAAGGTAAACCCCCTATCACAAACTATCTTGGTGAATGCTTCCTAAAGATTGCCACGCACTTGTCTTACAAACCAAACTTTGTGAATTACATGTTCCGTGAGGATATGATTTCTGACGGAATCGAAAATTGCGTTCAGTATATCCATAATTTCGACCCTGAGAAGTCCAAGAATCCATTTGCATACTTTACTCAGATTATCCACTATGCCTTCCTGAGGCGTATTCAGAAAGAGAAGAAGCAACTGGATATCAAAACCAAAATCATTGAGAGAACTGGATTTGACGAGGTTATGATGGTTGACGATAGCTTGCTTTCTGGCAGCAGTTCGGACTATAATACTATCAAGGACAATATCCAGTATAAGACTAATCGATGAAAGTTGCCATCATTACCGATACTCATTATGGATGCCGAAAGGGATCAAAATATCTTCACGATTACTTCGAACTGTTTTATAAAAATATCTTCTTTCCTGCGCTGAAAGAGCATGGTGTTAAAGCAGTAGTTCATATGGGTGATGCCTTTGATAGTCGAAAGTCAATCGACTATCAATCGTTAGAATGGTCGAAGCGTGTTGTGTTTGATCCTCTTTCTGAGTATGAAACGCATATGATTATTGGTAATCATGATTGCTATTATAAGAATACTAATAATGTAAATTCACCTGGGTTACTTTTAAAAACTTACTCAAATATAAAAACGTATAGTGAAGTTTCGGAAGTTGTCCTAGATAACCTTAAAGTATTGTTTATTCCTTGGATTAATGCTGAAAATTTTGAGAACACTGTCAACGCTATTAAAAGTACAACTAGCGTATGTGCGATGGGGCACCTTGAGCTCAACGGATTTAGAGCGCATCGCGGACACGTCATGGAAGACGGTATGGAGTGCAACCTCTTTGAGAAATTCACAAAGGTCTTCTCTGGTCACTACCATACACGAAGTGACGACGGAAAAATCTTCTACTTAGGTAATCCATATGAGATGTTCTGGAATGATGTGAACGATCCTAGGGGTTTTCACATTTTTGATACGGAAACACTAGAACTCACTCAAATCAATAATCCGTATAAATTATTTTATAACATCTATTACGAGGATACTCCATATCAATTATTTGATGCATCCGAGTATGAAAATAAAATTGTAAAGATTATTGTTCGTAAAAAATCAAATCCAAAAGAATTTGAGAAATTCATCGACAAACTATATCATGTCGGAATACAAGATCTAAAAATTGTTGAGAATTTTGAAATTCATGAAAATGAAGATTTTGAGGTGGATGAAGAAGAAAATACAATCTCGATTCTAAATCGATACATCGAGGAATCTGAAGTAGAGTTTGATAAAAATATCATTAAGAATATTTTCCAAGACCTTTACAGACAAGCCTGCGAGGTAGAGTAATGTTTCTTCTCACTCTAAAAGACAGAAAGGATGACGGTGCATATGCCGTACAAGATAAGTATGGTGATAAAGTCCTCTTTTTGTTTGAGGAGGAAGATGATGCAACTAGGTATGCAATGATGTTGGAGTTTGATCCGGAATATGAAAAGAAGATGGAAGTTGTAGAAGTTGATGATGAGCTTGCCATAACAACGTGTAAGCATTATAATTACAAATATACTGTGATCACACCCGACGATATTGTTATTCCCCCCAAACCTACTAGATAATGATTATTTTTAAAAAGATTCGCTGGAAAAACTTTTTATCCACTGGCAATCATGAAACTGAAATTAACTTTGAAGAAAATCAAACCAATCTAATAGTAGGAACTAATGGTGCAGGCAAAAGTACGGTTCTTGATGCATTGACTTTTGTCTTGTTCAATAAACCATTTCGTAAGATTAATAAACCACAATTGGTTAATACGACTAACGAAAGAGATTGTTTGGTTGAATTGGAATTTACCGTTAATAGTAGAGAATATTTGATTAGAAGGGGAATCAAACCAAATATTTTTGATATTGAGGTTAATGGAAAACCTTTGCACAAACAAGCAGATGATCGTGCAAATCAAAGAGTTTTAGAACAAAGTATTCTTAAGTTAAACTATAAGTCATTTACTCAGATTGTTATTTTGGGTAGTAGTACTTTTGTGCCTTTTATGCAGTTGACCACTGCTAATCGCAGGGAAGTTATCGAAGACCTTTTGGATATTCGTATCTTCTCTGCAATGAGTAACCTGATCAAAGACAAGATTAGAGAGAAAAAAGAACAAACAAAATCTTTGGATCTTAAGAAGTCAAATCTTAAGGATAAGATGAAGATGCAAAAAGAATTTATTGAGGAGTTGGAAAATCGTGGTAATGCCAATATAAATGCCAACAAAGAAAAGATTACCAGTCTTTATAAGGAAGTTGGCATTTATATGGAAGAGAATGATGATACTAATGGGCAAATAGAGAAACTTACTGGGCAACAACAAGAACTTACGGACGCTGGTGATAAGTTAGTTAAACTTAATAATCTTAGAGGCAAGATATCACAAAAAGTATCTGCAATTACTAAAGAACATAAATTTTTCACCGAAAATACGGTCTGCCCTACCTGTACTCAGAGTATTGAGGAAGAGTTTAGGTTAAATAGAATTAGCGATGCTCAAAATAAGGCAAAGGAACTTAAGGATGGTTATGAAGAACTTGAAAAAACTATTGAGTTCGAACAAGAGAGGGAGCGTCAATTTAATGACCTATCCAAGGAGATTACAAAACTAACACATGGCATTTCTCAAAACAATACTCGGATTAGCCTCAACCAGAGACAAATCAGAGATTTGGAACATGAAATTCAAATTATTACCAGTAACTTACAAAACAAAAATACTGAACATGAGAAGTTAGAAGAGTTTAGAGAAAATCTCCAAAAAACAATTGAATATCTTTCAGAAAAAAGACAAGAAATCGTACATTACGATTTTGCCTATTCCTTACTCAAGGATGATGGTGTAAAGACGAAGATCATTAAGAAGTATCTTCCGTTCATAAATCAGCAGGTGAATCGTTATCTTCAGATGATGGATTTTTATATTAATTTCCATCTTGATGAAGAGTTTAACGAAACGGTTAAATCACCTATTCACGAAGACTTTTCTTATAGTTCTTTCAGTGAAGGTGAAAAAATGAGAATCGACCTTGCCCTACTCTTCACTTGGAGAGAAGTCGCCCGAGTCAAAAACTCCGTTAATACTAATCTGCTGATTATGGATGAGGTATTTGACAGTTCCCTGGATGGATTTGGTACAGAAGAATTCTTAAAAATTATTCGTTTTGTTATCAAAGATGCTAATGTTTTTGTTATTTCTCATAAGAGCGGTATGGAGGACAGATTTGAAAGTGTCATAAAATTTGATAAGGTAAAGGGATTTTCCCGTAGAATCTCATGAGTGATTGGAAAAAAGAGTACAAAGAAATGAAAAGTCTCAGTAAGAGACAATTAGAACTCCTTGAGAAAGGACCCGATAGCTTATCTTCTAGTTGGATCTTAATGGCAATGTACAATGATTGGAAACAAATCAAAGGAATTTCCGATGAACACCCCTAACTGGCAACATCATTCTAAGAAGGAGCAGAAGCGGAAACTGAAACCGCAAGCACTTCGACAAGCAAAAGCACGATTGAGCCACTTTAAAAAGCGGCATATGACCTCGCCTAAAAAGCGAGGTTCTTTTGTATAATAGTTTCATACGCAACAAACCAATGTCCGTCAACCACGAAATCAAATCTCATCTCGCTAAACTTCTTGCGACGGAAGATTTGGTTGTTGAGCATCGTAAAGTTGAGACTGCTCAGTTTAACGTACATACTCGTGTTTTGACTCTTCCCAAATGGGAAAAGGCAAGTTCTTTTGTTTATGATATGTTGGTTGGGCATGAAGTTGGACATGCTCTCTATACACCCGATCGTGATTGGTTAAAAGAAAAAAATATTCCTCCTCAGTTCGTGAATGTGGTCGAAGATGTTCGCATCGAGAAACTGATGAAGCGTCGTTATGCAGGAATCTCTAAAACTTTCTATCGTGGATATCAGGAACTATCTGAAGAAGATTTCTTCCAGATTGCTGATGAAGACCTGAATTCTATGAACCTTGCCGATAAAGTAAATCTTCACTTTAAGATCGGTAGTTTTGTTAACATTCCTTTTAATTCTACTGAAAAAGAACTTTGTAATAAAATTTCTAATGCTGAAACTTTTGATGATGTTTTAAATCTTGCTGAAGAACTGTATAAATTCTGTAAGACACACCAGGAGCAAACTAACAATGAAAATACCTCTATGGAGGAGAATGGTTCCAGTGGTGATTCCGATTCTTCTTTCTCTGATTCTTCTGAAGTGGATTCCTCTGAACTATCTTCTGATTCTTCTGACAGTGAAGTATCTGACTCTACTACTGGTCAATCTAAGGAGAGCCAACAAAATCTAAATCATGGTGGTGATCACAATGAAGATTTGGACGTAAAAACCATGGATTCATTGGAGCAAGCAATTAAGGATCTTGCTTCTATGGATGGATGTGAAAACATCTATCTCGAAGTTCCTAAACTTTCTTTAGATCAAGTAATCGTCAGCAATAAGCAAATTCATGATAATTGTGATTTGCAGTGGAGTGAATATTCCGACCGTTTTGATATTGTTGATGGACTCTATGAAAAGTTTAAAAAATCTGCTCAGAAAGAAGTAAGTTATCTAGTTAAGGAGTTTGAATGTCGCAAATCTGCTGATTCTTATGCTCGTGCCATAACTAGTCGGACAGGAGTTCTTGATACCACTAAATTGCACACGTATCAGTACAATGAAGATCTATTTAAAAAAGTAACTACTATTCCAGATGGCAAAAACCATGGACTGATTTTTATTCTTGATTGGTCTGGATCTATGGGGCAAGTTATGATGGATACCCTTAAGCAACTGTATAATCTGATGATGTTTTGTAAAAAGGTTTCCATTCCATTTGATGTTTATGCATTCACTAATGAATATCCAAAAGCAAAATTTGACGAGAACAATCGTTTGATTGAGCATGAGGAAATGTACCAAAAGAAAGAGGGATCTCTTCATATTGGTGAATGGTTTTCTATGATGCATTTGTTTACTCACAAAGTAAAATCTGCACAACTGAACAAACAGATGCTTAATATTTGGCGTATTGCACATACATTTGCATCTTATGCTCAATATCCAGTTCCCCTTGGAATGGGTCTTTCTGGTACTCCTCTTAATGAAGCATTAATTTCCCTGCACCAGATTATCCCACAATTTAAGAAAGATACGAAAGTTCAGAAAGTTCAGTGTGTTGTCCTCACTGATGGTGAAGCAGGATACTTAAATTATCATCGTGAGATTCGCCGTTTCTTTGAAAATGAAGATTCTTCTCCATATATGGGAACTGCACGTATGAATCCTGCATGTGTTCTTCGGGATAGGAAGACTGGGAATACATACTCTCTTGATACTGAGTGGCATGGATTTACCGATGTTCTCTTGAAAAATCTTCGTCATAACTTTAAAGATGTGAATTTTATTGGTATTCGTGTTCTCGAACCTCGGGATGCTAAATCTTTCATTCGACGTTATTGTGGATGGTATGGTTCCGAATATGATGCAGCGGAAAATTCTTGGAAAAAGACCAGAGCATTCACGATCAAAAAGTCTGGATATCATTCTTACTTTGGTCTTTCTGCAAATTCTCTTTCACAGACTGCAGAATTTGATGTGGGTGAAGATGCAACTAAAGCACAAATCAAACGCGCATTTACTAAAAGTTTGTCTACTAAAAAAATGAATAAGAAAATTTTGAATGAGTTTGTGGAACTTATTGCTTGATAAATATCTAAAACAATAACATATAAAGCAATGTCAAGATTCGGAGACTTAATTGGCAAAGGTGGAGCACCAGCATCTGAACCACCTGCAGCACCTAAGGCAGCGCCTGTTGCACCTAAAAAAGCAGTAGCACCTAAACCAGTACCCGTTAAAGTAGTTGCTCCTGAACCCGTAAAAAAAGTTGAAGAAACCGAAGAGGGATGAGTCCAATCTCAAATCTGTCACATGGGGCACTTAGCGGTGCCCTTTTTGCTTGTATAATAACTTCAGTTGATACAAACAACCCACATCATGGCACTATCTGCTGATTACATTCGCACTTCCCTCCAATCTGTTTACGGTGAAACAGTCACCTCTGCAGATATTAGGGCATGGTGTGCAATGAACGGTGCTAACTATCAAACTGTTTCTAACAAACTTTCTGATTATAAAACCTCTCGTGGTAAGTGGAACCTTACCGTTCGGGAACAAATGGAGCAAACCTATCAGGCACCCGCTGCAATTGTTTCCGTTCAGGAACAACAAAACCTTATCCCCGAAAAAGATGATACCTTCGTCAAGTTTGGTAATTTTGTTGATATCAAGAAGATTATTGAGTCCCGTCTTTTCTATCCTACTTTCATTACGGGACTTTCTGGTAATGGTAAAACGTTCGGTGTGGAGCAAGCATGTGCTCAACTGAAGCGTGAACTGATTCGTGTAAATATTACTATTGAGACTGATGAAGATGACCTTATCGGTGGTTTTAGGCTTGTTGATGGGAACACTGCATGGCATAACGGTCCCGTCATCGAAGCACTGGAGCGCGGAGCAGTGCTCCTTTTGGACGAGATCGACCTCGCCTCTAACAAGATCCTCTGCCTGCAATCCATTCTAGAAGGTAAGGGTGTCTTTCTTAAGAAGATTGGTAAGTGGGTGAAACCTGCAGATGGTTTCCAAGTTTTTGCCACTGCCAACACTAAGGGCAAGGGCAGTGATGATGGTCGCTTCATCGGCACCAATGTGCTTAATGAGGCATTCCTTGAGCGATTCCCAGTGACCTTTGAGCAGGCATACCCTACCCCTGCCCAGGAAATCAAAATCATCCAGAATGTTGCGGAGTCTCTTGGTGTGAGCGACGCAGACTTCTGCAAGCGCCTGGTGGACTGGGGTGATATCATCCGTAAGACCTTCTACGATGGTGGTATTGAGGAAATCATCAGCACCCGTCGCCTGGTTCATATCATCCGTGCCTACAGCATCTTCCAAGACAAGGCAAAGGCAATCCAAGTGTGTGTGAACCGCTTTGATGATGAAACCAAACAAGCATTTATTGAACTGTATGACAAAGTTGACGCCGACTTCCAACTCCCTGTGGAAGGACTACAAGAAGGTACTGTGGGAAACGTTTCCTGACTTCGAGAACATTTGTGACTGGGCAGACTGGGAGGACAACGGCACCTCCCTCTCTGCCAAGATCTATAACAACAAATACGTTCTCAAGTCCAGGGAAGTTGAGATTTGGGATGGAAAGTCTTGCATATATAACAACATCATCTATCCAAAGACGGGTGAGAATCTACCCTGCTTCGGGATGGACTTGATGGGTTTCTTTGATAAGAAAGTCATTATTGTATTTGACTTTCAGCATCCAGTGGAAAACTATTTGTTCTCCCATCCAGACCTTCCAAAGGCAGAAGGAACTTTCCGTTTCTTTGAGCCAGGTAATCACTTCTCTGAGAATGTGTTTGTTCGTAAATGTACGATGGATCAAGTTAATGATTACCTTGATGACTTCCGTGCCTATTTACAAGCATACAAAGAAATGCTAGAATCAAAGAAACCTAGTGGGTCTTCTGCCCAATCTACTTACGGGGATTTCGACAAATATATGAAACGCCTGGATCCTGTAAGTGGATATCTTTCCAGCAAGTTTGGAAAAGAAAAAGCAGAATCACTTGTTAATGATTTCCTTTTCTGCTATGGTTAATTCCTGGTCTCTACTTTATGATGAACTAAAAATGAATGAATACACTTTGAATTTTCATATGGACGATATTATTAAACAATCTCCTAGCATTCCTTGGAAGTATAATGAAGAAGAAATTGTAAAAGAACTTCTTGAGTACATCCGTGGAACCTACAACCAGCATTATTCTGCTGGTGATCAAAAGATCCAAACTTTGGATTTGATTGAAGCATGTGGTGATGGTGAGGCATTCTGTCGCAGCAATATCCTCAAGTATGCTTCTCGCTATGATAAAAAGGGCAGCGCCCGCCGTGATATCATGAAGATCCTTCATTATGCTGTTCTTCTGATGAACTTTAACGATAAGAACGCCGTCCGTGAAACCTACAATCAATGAATAACATGAAACTCTCTGATAACACTCTGACCATTCTCAAGAATTTTGCGGGCATTAACAACTCTATTCTTGTGAAGCAGGGTAATAAACTTCGCACTATTTCTGTGGCAAAAAATATTCTTGCCGAAGCAGAAATTGGTGAAGAGTTTCCGCGAGATTTTGCTCTGTATGATCTCAACCAACTTCTCAATATTTTGAGTACTTACAGCAATCCTGGTTTGGATTTTAAGGAAGAAAGTTATCTTGCCTATCGGGAAGGAAATCGACGAGGTAAGTACTTCTATTCCGATCCTAATGTAATTATTTCTCCCCCCGATAAAGAGATTCAATTGCCAACTCAGGATGTTTGCTTCCAACTTGATAGCAATACTCTTTCTCAAGTTCTGAAAGCTGCTGCTGTTCTGCAACTTCCCGATCTTTCCTTAATTGGTGAAGCAGGGGTAGTTAAGATGGTTGTTCGAGATAAGAAGAACGACACCTCTCACGCGGAAGAATTTGTTGTTGGTGAAACTGATAAAGAGTTTACTTTTAACTTTAAGATCGAAAACATCAAGATTATTCCTGGTGCCTATGATGTTGTGGTTTCTTCTAAACTTCTTTCCAAGTTTACCAATACTCGCTACAACCTGACTTACTACATCGCTCTGGAACCTGATTCCACTTTTGGTTGATGAAACACATTCTCTTTACACTTAAGGAGTGTAACAAATCGTTCTTAGATGACGAAAGGTTTGTAAGGGATGTAGTGTATCAAGCATCAGTCAAATGTAAATCAACTCTATTGGCACTCAACTCACACAAGTTTGACCCTCAGGGTGTCA
>Ga0208162_1000509_pt1 | contig 22469 bp, 31 predicted proteins | sample CB_VirMetaG_4_FD_184539 | JGI IMG/M metagenome (GOLD analysis project Ga0208162, IMG submission 184539) | Freshwater to marine saline gradient viral communities from Chesapeake Bay - CB_1508_1M Viral MetaG (SPAdes) (version 4) | ecosystem: Environmental > Aquatic > Marine > Coastal | place: USA... | reverse complement strand
GTGTCTCTCCGCTGTTTGAATCAGGGAGAATATGGGCGCCCAAAGATATGGACTTTGCACAGGAAGTTATCGAAGAATGTGCAGCTTTTCCATATGGAGATCACGATGATTTAGTGGATTCCATGACCCAAGCTGTTATGAGATTTAGACAAGGTGGTTTGATTCAACACCCTGAAGACTACCAGGATGAAGAGATACCACAACAACAAAGGACATATTACTAGCTATGGCTAATCCTATCAAAATTTATAAAACACTTGAAGAGGCATATAATGCTTTACTAAAAGGTTTTAGATCAATTAAAAACAGAGATCCAGATATAGTTGAAAACCAAATGCTTAAAGCAGAAGCTCAAGGTAAAATTAAATCTCAAGGTGATAACATTTCTATTTTTCCAGAAGACAAACCTGAAGGAATCATGAGTCAGGCTCCAGGGATTAAATCTGGTGAAGTATTAGATGTATCATTTAAACCTGGAATGGACAAAAGAGGTAAGATGGTAAAAGAATCACCAAGTCAAAGACAAGCTGATTTGGATAGACCATTTGTAACTGAAGAAGAAATGTCTGCATTTACATTAGAAGACAATGCAAGAAAATTAAATAAAGCTAAAGGCTTCATTGATAAGTTAGGTGCTAAAACTACTAAACAAAAATTATTTATAGCAGATTTAGTTGAAGATGCAGGCACCGGTGTATTTCAAGATGTAGATATGGGTGCAGTTGTTAGATCTAATATGTTTGATGACTTGATTGAACAAGGCATTGACGATGATCTACTTACAAACATTATGTACTCAGGAACTAAATCAGATGACTTTGCAACTACACTTGCAAAGATAAAATCAAACGCTAGAGATGAAGGTGTTGATATAGATGAGACTGTAGATTTCTATGAAAGAGTTTTTGATGAAGTAGCTAGAGTTAAAAAAGCTATGGGCGGCAGAATAGGTTATGCAGTGGGTAGTTTACCAAAAGGAATTCAAAAGTTAGTACAAGCTTTAAATAAAAAATTTGGTAAAGGCACTATGAAAACTGCTGATGAAATGGATAGACCTAAAGATGTACAAGCATTTGAAGACTTTGAAACTAGAAACCCTGATCCAAAAAGACAATTGACTGATGATGAGATTGAATTTTATGAACAAGAGATAGGTGATAGTGAAACTTGGATGAATGATGGAACTGTAGGTGAAGCAGAAAAAGCTTTAAAAGACCGTAGAGAATTTATAGCTGATATGGAACTAGAATATAAAAAAGGTAAACTAGATCCAGGACCAGGTGAAAAAGGTAGAAAAGAATTTTTACAAAATAAAATGGATGAGATGGAAGCAAGTGGTGATAAAAGATTAATGACACCAGATGAGATTGATGAGCTATCTACATTTGATATGGGTACAGAGTTAGAAGGACTAAGATCTTTAGGTGCACCAAAACTTGCAGAACGGTTTGAACTTAAACAAAGGTTTCCAGGATTAGATGATGCATTAATAGATAGAATTTTAGTTGATGATAATCCACAAAGAAAAGCTGAAGTACTAGCAACTATAGAAGAGTCTTATAAGATGTTAGAAAAAGGAATGGATCCAGGAGATATTATTGATACTTTTAAAAACACATCTAGACGTAAAAATGCACAAGGCGGCCTAAACTACTTGATGGGACTTTAATGTCTGAAGTAAATAAAATAGCGAACTACAATCAAATGATGTCTTGGTTAACAAGACCATCTACACCTCAAACAGAAACTAGAGAAAACTTTGCCGAAGCAGGATCTGCTAAAGTAGATGGTAGAACGACTAGAGGTATAAATGTAGAAAGAAGAAATGTAATTAAAAATATTCTAGAGCAAGACATAGAAAATTTTAATAAAAATAAAAAATTATATCCAGATCAAAAATATCCTTTAAATGTAGATAATATTCAAAAACTTGTTAAAGAAAAAACTGGAACTTTACCTGATGCTTATATTATAAATGAATCTTTAGAAAAATTAGATCCAGAAATAAAATCGAATGTAGTTAAAGTAGAAAAAGGTGGCACTACAAGTTTAACACCAAAAGAAGAAAAATTATTTGCTAATAACTACAATAAAAAAACTATATCACAAATGGCTACTGAGATTACTGGTCTTCCCTACGATAATAAAATAACTAAAGCTAAAAATGCGCAGCTATATAGATACTATTTAACTCAGAAAAAATTAGGAAATATTGAAGAAGTAGTAAAAGGAACTAGACCAAAAGGTTCCACACCTAAAACTGAAAAAGGTTTTGGAGCATATAAAAAAGCACAAAAAGATTTAATGAATTTAGATCCTAATACCTATAAAGATCTAACACCTGCTCAAGTTGATGCAAGATTAAAAAAAGCAATACAGTTTTCAAAAGTAAGAGGAGCATTTGATGTTCCCACATCATTAACTCCAAGCTTCGAACATTTTCAAGGAATTACTCCTGGAACAATTACTCAAGATCCAGATGCTTTAAGAAAAGTAGGTATTACTACACAAGATTTTAATTTTAATGTTTTAGGAGCTAAAGCAAAAAATAATATTTATAAAACAATTAAAAATGAATTACGAACAGCTAAAGAAGCTGCTAAGTTAGGTGATAATAAAGCAGCTAAAGAATCTTTAAATACTATTAATGAAATATATGACGATGTAGCTAAAAAATTAAAAACAATTAAAAGAGATACATTACCTAAATATAATTTAAGTAAAAATTTAATTAAAGAAACAAACTTAAAAACTGTAGATTTTGATATTGAAAAAAGATTAGGAAATACAATTGACAATTATGTTAGATTTGTAGCAGCAGGTCCTAAAAAAGATGTTGCTAAAATTAAACAACCTAATTTAAAAAAGGCTGTGCAATTAGTTAAAAAGGGAGATGACCAAGCAGTTAAAGATTTAATTGATTCAAGATTACCTGCGGTAAGATCAGGACAACTTTTTTCAAAGTTACTTCCAGGTCTAGAACAAATAGCACAAGGAATAAAAAACATTCCTGATGATATTGCAAAGAAAAAATATTTTACATTAGGTTTAAAAGCATTAGGTCCAATTGGTACTTATATTGCAGTTGACGATACTTACGAAGCATTGAAAGCAGGGAGACCTGTTGCCGAAGCCTTGGAGTATGGTTTGATTGGGACTAATTTAATTGGTTCTGCAAAAGATTTAATGGCTCTATCTCCTGAAGAAAGAGAAGCAAGATCTGTTGTTAAACAAGCAGAGATGGCTGATCAAATTGCTCAAGACGAATCAATGTTAGATACAGACTTTGAAACTCCAAAAGTTAAATCAGATTTAACTCTAGAAGAAGCAGAAGAAAAATTTGAAGCTGCTAAAGCTAGAAGAAAACTTGAAAGAGAATCACAAGAAGCAGACATTGCTAAAGCAAGAGCTACAAGCATACAAGGTTTAAAAGATTTAATAACAGGTAAAAGATTTACTGGTCAAGAAATGCCAACACAATATATGGCAGCAGGTGGACGTATGGGTTTTGCAGATGGACCTGATGATCCTTCAAGAAGAAAGTTTATGAAGATTGCTGGAGGTATTGCATCTATTCCTATTTTAGGTAAATATTTAAAACCTGCAATAGTTGCAGCACCCAAAGTTGCAGAAGTAGTTAAAAGAAGCGCTGATGGTATTCCTGAATTTATTGGAGACTTAGTTACTAAAGTTGTGACCTTTGGAAAGAAAAACTTCACAGGTAATAGAGCAGATGAATTTGCTGATCAATATAGATTAGATGATTATGTTGTTACACAACAAGGTAATAAAACAACAATTCAAAAATTTGATGATCCTGATAATCCTAACTATAAAGAAATTGAAATAGAATTAGAAACTGACCCTGAGACCGGAGGCGTGACTTACAATGAAGCTAGCGTGAGACCTGATGCAGAAGGCAAGCTTAAAGATGTTGAAGAATATATTGATGACCTAGATTTAGAAGATATGAAGAAATACACTTATGATGAATAAATACCCAAAGAAACACTTATTGCCTCCTGAAGCCGGACCCACGCCTCAGGGCTTGAATATTAATTATAATACTGTTAAAACAGTCAAACAATCTGGAGAAAAAATAAATGGCGGATATAGACAAAGCACTTCCCAACGAAGTCAGAAAAGAATTCGAACTTCCTAGTGGAGAAGAGATACAAGAACAAGTAATTGAAGAAACTGAAACACAAGAAGAATCTCTTGGTCCAGTTGATATTCAAGAAAATGAAGATGGATCCGTTGATATAAATTTAGATCCAGCCGCTGCTACACCCGAAGGTGGTGATGAGCATTACGCAAACCTTGCAGACTTTTTACCAGATGATGTATTAGCTAGTTTAGCTTCAGACTTAAATGGTAAGTATATGGATTATACTTCATCAAGAAAAGAATGGGAGAAAACTTATATTCAAGGTCTAGACCTTTTAGGTTTTAAATACAGTAACAGAACAGAACCTTTCCAAGGAGCTTCAGGTGCAACACACCCAGTTCTTGCAGAAGCAGTAACTCAATTTCAAGCATTAGCTTATAAAGAATTATTACCGGCAGATGGTCCAGTTAGAACACAAGTAATTGGTTTATCTACACCAGAGAAAGTTCAACAAGCATCTCGTGTTAAAGATTTTATGAATTATGAAATCATGGAAAAAATGAAAGAGTATGAACCAGAGTTTGATCAAATGTTATTTAATCTTCCTCTTGCAGGTTCTGCTTTTAAAAAAGTTTACTATGATGACATGGAACAAAGAGCAGTATCAAAATTTGTTCCGGCAGATGATTTAATTGTTCCGTACACAGCTACCTCATTAGATGATGCGGAAGCAATTATTCATCGTGTTAAAGTTTCAGAAAATGATTTAAGAAAACAACAAGTCGCTGGTTTTTACAGAGACGTTGATTTAGGAAAACCAACTGTAGGTGAATCTGACATTGAGAAAAAAGAAAGAGAGTTGGAAGGTACTACCAAATCAAAAGAAGAAGATGTTTATACATTATTAGAATGTCACGTGGATTTAGATCTAGAAGGTTTTGAAGATGAGAATCCAGAGACTGGTGAGCCCTCAGGAATTAAAATACCTTACATCGTAACTTTAGAAGAAGGGTCAAGAGAGATTTTATCTATCAAAAGAAACTATGAAGTAGGAGATCCATTAAAAAAGAAAATACAATATTTTGTACATTTTAAATTCTTACCAGGACTTGGCTTTTATGGTTTTGGTTTAATTCACATGATTGGTGGATTGTCACGTACTGCAACAAGTGCACTTAGACAATTATTAGATGCAGGAACTTTATCTAACTTACCAGCAGGTTTTAAACAACGTGGTATTAGAATTAGAGATGATGCACAATCAATTCAACCAGGTGAATTCAGAGATGTAGATGCACCAGGTGGAAATTTAAGAGATTCATTTATGATGTTACCATTTAAAGAACCATCACAAACTTTACTATCACTAATGGGTGTTGTAGTAAATGCTGGTCAAAGATTTGCATCTATTGCAGATCTACAAGTTGGCGATGGAAATCAACAAGCGGCAGTAGGAACAACAGTAGCTCTTTTAGAGCGAGGAAGTAGAACTATGTCTGCGATTCACAAAAGAATTTACTCAGCTTTGAAAAATGAATTCAGAATCATGGCTAGAGTATTCAAGTTATATCTACCTCAAGAATATCCGTATGATGTAGTTGGGGGTCAAAGAATGATTAAACAACAAGACTTTGATGATAGGGTAGATATATTGCCAGTTGCTGACCCTAACATTTTTTCTCAAACACAGCGTATTTCCCTCGCGCAGACGGAACTCCAACTGGCACAATCAAATCCGCAAATGCATAATCTGTATCAAGCATATAGAAACATGTATGAAGCATTAGGTGTAAAAAATATTGATGCTGTTTTAATTAAACCAATGCAACCAATGCCAAAAGATCCGGCGTTAGAGCATATTGATGCTTTAGGTGGTAAGCAGTTTCAAGCTTTCCCAGGTCAAGATCATAGATCACACATTACTTCACACTTAAATTTTATGGCAACTAACATGGCTAGAAATAATCCAATGGTTATGGCAAGTTTAGAGAAAAATGTTTTTGAACATATTAGTCTAATGGCGCAAGAACAAGTTGAATTAGAGTACAGGGATGAAATGCAACAACTTCAACAGATGCAAATGCAGGCACAACAGAACCCAGCAATGGCTCAACAGATTCAAATGCAAGTTATGCAGATGACTCAGAAGATTGAAGCAAGAAAAGCTCAACTAATTGCAGACATGATGGAAGAATTTATGAAGGAAGAGCAAAAAATTACTTCACAATTTGACAATGATCCAATTGCTAAACTAAGATCAAGAGAGTTAGACCTTAGAGCACAAGAAAATGCTCGAAAAGAGAAGGAAGCTAACGAGAGAATGGACCTTGATAAGATGAAAGCAATGATGAATCAACAAAATCAGGACGAAAAACTAAAACAAAACGAAGAATTAGCAAAATTACGTGCTGACACATCAATTGAAAAGACTGTTTTGTCAAAAACACTACCAAGTTCTGATTCAATGATGCCAAATATTGCAATCATGCGTAAAGGATAGTGACAAAAACTAAAAAAACAGTTAAAATAAAACACACAAGGAGAAAATATGGAAAAATTAGATAAAATTGTTGAAATCAAGTCAGAAGACAAAATGAATCTTGAAATTGACCCTAGATCTAAGACTACAGCAGATGGTTCTTACAACTACATCGCAAAAGGTGAAGAAGTTGAAGTAAGAGGAACTAAAAGAATGCTAAAAGAAAAGTCTAAAAAAGCTAAGTGGATCTAATATGTGGTTATCGGCAATTAAATTAGCCGCACAAGCAGGCACTCACATTTTTAAGAAGCGTCAAGAGACGAAAATGCTCATGGCGGATGCACAAATGATGCATGCAAGAAAGATGGCCCAGGGTGAGGAAGCTTACCAAGGCAAATTATTAGAAGCAAGGCAATCGGACTGGAAGGACGAGGCGGTCCTTGTAGTTCTCAGTTTGCCCGTGTTGGTGCTCGCGTGGGCAGTCATATCAGATGACCCGACAGCAATGGACAAGGTAAAATTATTTTTCGATATGTTCTCTCAGCTCCCGAGCTGGTTCACAAATTTGTGGATCCTTGTCGTGGCGAGCATTTATGGTATAAAGGGTACACAAATATTTAAAAACGGAGGAAAAAAATAATGTATAGAAAAAGATATTTAAAAGGTGGTCAAGCAAAACTTGACGCAAATAAAGATGGTAAAATTTCTGGAGATGATTTTAAAATACTAAGAAATAAAAATAAAATGACCTCGGATCAAAAAGAAAAAGCAATGGACACTTTAAAAAAGTATAAAGGTAAACCAATTAATCCTATACAAAAAAAAACTACCGGAACTACTAAAGCAAAACCTTTAAATAGAGAAAATAAATTTTTTGGTGGAGCGGTTAGATTAGGATCTGCAGGTTTAAAATACTTAAAAAATAATCCGGATAAAGTTAAAAAAATAATGGATTCAGATTTACCTAAAAAAACAAAAGATCTTTTAAGTAAATTAAAAAAAACCTCTAGTAAAAAGAAAAAAGATTAATGGCAAAACTTTGTGCAAAAGGAAAAGCTGCGGCTAAAAGAAAATTCAAAGTATATCCTTCTGCATATGCTAATATGTACGCATCAGGAGTTTGCTCAGGTAAAATTACACCAGGCGGTAAAAAAGGTAGTCGTAAGAAAGCTGCTACAGGGGGTTTAATGACAATGGATAATTATTATAAAGGTCTTGTTTAATGTCTTTAAGAAAATGGGTGAAAGAAAAATGGGTGGATATTGGAGCACCAAAGAAAGATGGGAAGTATCAACCATGCGGTCGATCGAAGGGGAGCAAGAGAAAATATCCAAAGTGCGTACCACTTGCAAAAGCCACACGAATGACAAAGTCGCAAAAGGCGAGTGCTGTCAAACGAAAAAGAGCTGCAGGTAACCCAGGCGGTAAACCAACTAACGTTGCAACTTTTACAAAAAGAACTAAGAAAGCTATGGGTGGATATACTGGACCAGCAATTAATTCAGAGTATGGTGGAGTTAAATTAAACAATCCTTCATATGCTAAATATTATAAAGGTATGCTGTAATGAATTTAGAAAAAGATTTACAAAGATTAAAAAAAGAAAAAGCATTAAAAGAATCTGCTATTGCTCAACTTAGAAAAAGAAGTAAAGATTCTGTTGCAAGACCTAGAGCAGAAAAAAATATTTTATCAAATAATCCAGAGATGCAAAAAATTTAATGAGAAAAAAAGAAAACCCAATTAGAAAAACTACTACAGGTAAAGGTGCAAACTATAGACCAACTAAATCTGGTGCTGGTATGACAGCCAAAGGTGTTAGAGCCTATAGAGCAGCGAATCCTGGTTCAAAATTAAAAACAGCCGTGACTGGTAAAGTCAAGAAAGGTTCAGCAGCTGCTAAACGTAGAAAGTCATATTGTGCAAGATCACTTGGACAACTTAAACGATCTTCTGCTAAAACTAGAAATGATCCTAATTCTAGAATTAGACAAGCTAGAAGACGTTGGAAATGTTAGACAGATTAGTATATAGATTTTTTGGTTTTTTAGATGATGCCGTTGCATTTGTTGAAACAGGTGCTATAAGAATGACCGAATGGTGTTGGCATTCAAGAGTAAATTTATTAAACAAAAGGAGAAAGAAAAATGTTAAACGAAGAAACAGTAATAATTCATAAAGTACAAAAACATCTTAAAGAGTCTTATCAAGATATAGCAGATGCCATGATTGGTGGTGCTATTGACAATATGGAAAAATACAAGTATATGATGGGACAGGCACATGCCTATTTAAAAATATCACAGGAAATCTCTAACCTGCTAGAACCAAAGGAGCAAAAAAATGATATTGAAAGATCAGAAAACGTCGTCGACTTCGAACGACCCGAAAGTTAAATCGGCACTATTAGATAAATACGACGAAGAAAAACAAAAAGAAGTAGACGGTTACGAACGTCTTAAAACAAAAGAATCAAATAAATTACCTAAACCAACTGGATGGAGATTAGTTGTTCTACCATTTAAAATGCCAGAAAAAACTAAAGGTGGATTGTTACTTGGACAAGAAACTTTAGAGAGACAACAGATTGGATCTACTTGTGGTTTAGTTCTTGCAATGGGTCCTCATTGTTATGACAAAGATAAATTTCCAGAAGGTCCTTGGTGTAAAAAAGGTGATTGGATTATCTTTGCAAGATATGCAGGATCAAGAATCCAAATAGATGGTGGGGAAGTAAGAATGCTAAATGATGATGAAGTTTTAGCAACCATTGAAAACCCTGAAGATATACTTCATCAATATTAATCATAGAAGGAGATAAACTATGCTAGACGTAGAAGAAAATAAAACAGTCGATATAGATACATCAGGTCCTGATACAGAAATTGAGTTAGAAGAAACTCAAACTTCAGAAACAGAAACACCTGAGGTAGAAACATCTACTAGTGAAACAGAAGAGACTTCAACAGTTGTTGAAGCAAAAGAAGAAAAGAAAGAAGAGCCTACAAAGGACGATAAAGAAAAAGAATTAGAAAAATACTCTGATGGAGTACAAAGAAGAATAGCTAAACTAACTCATAAATGGAGAGAAGCTGAGAGACAGAAAGATGAAGCTTTAACTTATGCTCAAGCACAAATAAAAGCAAAAGAAGAAGCAGAAAAGAAAATCTCTAAATACGAACCTGAGTTTTTAAAAAATGCTGAGGATAGTATAACTAATGGTTTAGCAGCAGCTCAAGCAAAACTTGCAGCAGCAAGAGAAGCAAATGATCTAACAGCTGAAGCAGAAGCTTTAACTGCAATTTCTGAACTTGGTTATAAAAGAGCTAAATTTAATGAAACTAAAGTTGCTCAAGAAGAATATAATCAACAAAGAAAAGAAGTTAAACAACCAGAAATAAACTTAAATAGACAACAAGCATCACAAGGAACACCTGATCCTAAGGCTGAAACATGGGCATCTAGAAATGCTTGGTTTGGTCAAGATACAGCTATGACTTACACTGCTTTTGATCTACATAAGAAACTTACAGAGCAAGAGGGTTATGATCCTCAATCTGACGAGTATTATCAAGAAATTGATAAGAGAATAAGACTTGAATTCCCCCACAAATTTGATACAACTACATCAGATAAAGGGGAAGTTCCGACCAAACCCGTACAAACAGTAGCTAGTGCGAAGCGAAGTACAAATACTGGTCGCAAAACTGTGAGACTCACATCCTCTCAGGTAGCAATCGCTAAAAAATTAGGTGTGCCACTAGAAGAATATGCGAAACAATTAAAAATCACGAAGGAGGCATAAGCATATGGAAAATAATAATGATAAAAGAGCATCCCGTGCGAGTCAAACAAGAGAAAAAGAATCTAAGAAAAAAGTTTGGACTCCACCTTCATCTTTAGATGCACCCCCTGCACCAACAGGTTTTAAACACAGATGGATCAGAGTAGAATCTATGGGATTCCAAGACACTAAAAACGTCGCTGGAAGAATTAGATCCGGATACGAGCTTGTAAGAGCTGATGAATATCCAGACTCAGATTTCCCAATTGTGGACGATGGTAAATACAAGGGAGTGATCGGAGTAGGAGGCCTAGTGCTGGCTAGGGTACCGGAAGAGATTGCAGAGCAAAGAACTGATTATTATCAGAAACAAGCTCAAGATAATGTCGAAGCAGTTGACAACGATCTTATGAAGGAACAGCACCCAAGTATGCCGATCAATATTGATCGACAAACTCGTGTAACCTTCGGTGGTTCAAAGAAAAGTTAATTTTTTAACGATTACTAGAGCTATCAAAGGATAAACTAAACTAATGTCTAATAGGAGGACACAACTATGGCAAATAAAGACGCCGCTTTCGGATTGAAAGCAATAGGAAAAGTTGGTCAGAATAGAGACAACCAAGGTTTATCTGAATACAGCATTGCTGCAAGTTCATCTGCGATCTATCAATGGGATCCAGTGAAAACTTCAGGCGGTTACTTATTAGTAGCTGGCGCAGGTGGCAATCTTAGAGGATCACTAAATGGTGTTTTTTATACTGACGCATCAACAAGCAAACCAACGTGGGCTAACCACTTGGAAGCTAGTAACACAGCAACAGATATTGTTGGTTTTGTTTCTGACGACCCTTATGAAAGGTTCGAGATTCAATCAAACAATGCTAGTGCTTCAGCAGTAACTGATGTAGGTAAAACTGCAGATCTTGTATACGCAGCAGGATCTTCACCTGACTATATCTCAGGAGTAGAGTTAGATGACTCTACTTTAAATACTACTGCTCAACAATTAAAGATCATGGGAGCATCTAAAGATCCATCAAACAATGACGTAGCATCTGCTAACGTTAATTGGGTTGTTGTGATTGCAGAACATGAACTTAAAGTAACAACTGGTACGTAAGGAGTATAGAACATGGCGATATCAAGAGGACAACTAGTTAAAGAACTAGAACCAGGTTTGAATGCACTATTCGGACTGGAATATAAACGTTACGAGAATCAGCATGCTGAAATATACACTACTGAGTCTTCAGACAGAGCGTTTGAAGAAGAAGTTATGTTATCAGGTTTTGCTCAAGCTCAGACTAAAGCAGAAGGAAGTGGAGTTGTTTTTGACAATGCTCAAGAAACTTTCACTGCAAGATACACACACGAAACTGTGGCTCTTGCTTTTGCAATTACTGAAGAAGCTATTGAGGATAACTTGTATGACAGACTTGCTAGTAGATATACAAAAGCGTTAGCTAGATCTATGGCGAACACTAAACAAGTTAAAGCGGTACAACCATTAATTAATGGTTTCGGTACATTCACTTCAGGTGATGGTTCTGCATTATTTGCAACTAACCACCCAACTGTAAGTGGAACTGTATCAAACACATTAGCAACGGCTGCCGACTTGAACGAAACTTCATTAGAGCAATCATTAATTGACATTGCTGCAATGACAGACGAAAGAGGTCTAAAAATTGCTGCAAGAGGTGTTAAAATGATTATCCCTTCTGAACTTCAGTTCACTGCTGAAAGACTTATGAAGTCTCAAGGTAGAGTTGGTACTGCTGATAATGATATAAACGCAATTGCGTCAATGGGAATGGTTCCTCAAGGTTATAGAGTGAACAACTTCCTAACTGACCCAGATGCTTTTTACATTATCACAGACGTGCCTAATGGTATGAAGTACTTTGACAGAGCAGCTATCAAAACTGCAATGGAAGGTGACTTTGACACTGGTAACGTAAGATACAAAGCTAGAGAAAGATACTCATTTGGTGTATCTGACTATAGAGGTATTTTTGCATCACCAGGTGCATAATAATTAGAAATTTTGAGGCGGACACAGTTCCGCCTCATTATGAAAGTAGAAAGGAATTTCATGAAAAAATTTACAGTCACAATAAATGCCTACGACCACTACGCAAGATTTGAAGTGTTATCAGAAGATAACGCAGTTTCCTTAGAACAAGCCATAGTTGACAAACTAGGAGAAAATGTTATAAAATGGGAACATATCGGAACAAAAGTTTTTGCTTCCGATAAATACAGAATAACCTATGAGGAGGTTATAGATGATACAAGACCTATACAAACAAAAAAGGTCCTTGGAGTTGAAGTGGGAACAGGAGCATCTAGATAATAATAGATACACTCTTGAGATGGTTAGAATTGACGATAAAGTCAAACAGATCATCACAGACATCAAGCTTGAAGAAGCTAGAATTGCTCACTTAAAGAACACTATTGAAGGTTCTGCTCCTGAAGTTTCAGTAGCTACTTAGTAAAAAGCTACATCGTTGGAAAAATTCCACTCCGCACTGTAGGACTTCTTGCACTCTACTCAAAACTAGTATATAAAAAACTCACTATACATAAATTAATATTCTGCATAGACGCAGTATAGTCGACGGCCTAGAGACTATGTAGAATTTAACTAGGAGAATAATCATGGCTCAAACACTATTTAGAGGACCAGTTCTGCAAGGTAAATTTAACGAAGCAGGTTTAACTGGATTCAATCTAGAAAACAAATCATCTAACTACACAGTAGCTACAGCTGATTCTGGAAAGACTTTTACGTCATCAACTGATGGTGTGATATTTACTTTACCAGCAATAGCAATTGGTTACGTATTTACTTTTGTAAATACAGGTCAAGATGGAACTAATGCATTAACTATTAGTCCAAATGCTAATGATGGTATTTTGTATGCTGGATCTTTAACAGATAATAAAGATCTTATTAATACAAAAACTACATCAAAAGTTGGTGACTTTGTTACAATCGCATCTTTGAATTCAACAGCACATTGGACAGTTGTTGATGCTCAAGGTGTATTTGCTAAAGAAGCGTAATAAATAATTAGTGTGGGGCTTTGGCCCCACATAAAATTTTAAGGAGAAAAAATATGGCATCATCAGACCAACAGTTTTCCACAAGAACTTCTGACGGTAGATTTGGTAGAGCAACAAACGCAACAGGTTCATTTATTGGACCAGCTAGAATAACATATATTCAAGTTGAAGGTGTTGCAGATAGTAATATCAAACTATATGATGGAACAGATAATACAGGTGCTTTAGTATTCGAAGGTAATTGCGGAACTGAAGGATTAGATATTTATGTTCCAGGAAACGGTATCAGATGTACAACTGGAATATATTTAGATTTAACTAACACTACTTCAGTTACTATTGGCTACACTGGCTAGGAGGCTAAATGGCTAACACTACTTCAGGTACAACTACCTTTGAAAAAGGTTTTTCTATTGCAGATATAGTAGAAGAAGCTTATGAAAGAATTGGAATACAAGGTGTTTCAGGTTATCAATTAAAAGGTGCAAGACGTTCTTTAAACATAATGTTTCAAGAATGGGGAAATCGAGGATTGCATTATTGGGAAGTTGCAAACAATAATATTACATTAGTTAATGGTCAATCGGTTTATACAATGTATAGATCAACAGCTGATGGCACATCAGATGCTACTGCTGTTTATGGTGTTGATGATATTTTAGAAGCTAGTTACAGAAATTCAGATAATATAGATACACCACTTACAAAAATTAATAGATCAACTTACCAAGCTTTATCTAACAAAACATCTACAGGGAATCCAACACAATATTTTGTACAGAGATTTATTGATAAAATTACAGTTACTTTATATTTAACTCCAGGATCCGATGAAGCCGGAAACTTTTTTAATTACTACTATGTAAAAAGAATTCAAGATGCCGGAGACTATAGTAATGATGCGGATGTACCTTATAGATTTGTACCTTGTATGACTGCTGGACTTGCATATTATTTAGCAGTTAAATATGCACCAGAAAAAATTCAAATGTTAAAAATGTTATATGAAGATGAATTAAATAGAGCTTTACAAGAAGATGGTTCTTCATCTAGTTCTTTTATAACACCTAAAACTTATTATCCGAGTATATAATGGCAAAATTATCTAGAGGAAAATATGCACAAGCAATATCCGATAGATCAGGTATGGCATTTCCTTATAATGAAATGGTAACTGAGTGGGATGGAAGTTTTGTACACAATTCAGAATTTGAAGCTAAACAACCACAGATTCAACCAACAAGATTTACAGGTGATCCTCAAGGATTATCAAATGCAAGACCAGATAGAACTGAACCTGCTACAGAAAATTTATTACCAGGAAATCCTTTAAGTTTGACTTCAGGATCAAGCACTGTAACAGTTACAGAACCAGCGCATGGAAGATCAACTAATGATATTGTAGTTTTTAGAAATGTAGATGGAAGCCCCGGAGGCCTGGTGTATTCTTTATTTGAAAATGGCTCAGGATTTAGTATAACAGTTATTAATACAAATAGTTATAGTTTTGATTGTGGAAGTAATGCAACTGTAACAGAAAATTCAGGAGGAATGTTTGTAACTGCAGGACCAGTTACTCTAACACCATAATGGCTTACACTTTAGCAAACTTACAAGATGATATTAGAAACTATACGGAGGTTGATGACTCTGTATTATCTAATACTATTCTAACAACAATTATTAAAAATGCTGAAAACAGAATTTATAGAGATGCAGATTCTGATGATAATAGATTTTATGCAACATCTAATCTACAAGCTGGAAATAGATATGTAACAATACCTTCTGATTTAAGATTTATAAGATATGCTCAATTAACAGATGCATCAGGTAATCAAGTATTTTTAGAAAAAAGAGACACTAGTTTTATGGCAGAATACTATGATACTCCTGGAACACAATCGGGACTACCAAAATATTATGGTAATTGGGATGCAAACTATTGGGTGGTATCACCTACTCCAGACAGCACTTATTTGATTACTTTAGCTTATACAAAACAACCGGATTCAATTACAGCTTCTCCAGGAAGTACACAAGGTACTTATACAAGTAATAAATATCAGGATTTACTTTTGTATGGATGTCTGGTAGAAGCATATGGATACTTGAAAGGTCCCGCAGATATGTTACAATACTACGAAGGATCTTTTAACAGAGCTTTACAATCGTATGCGATCGAACAACAAGGTCGAAGACGCCGGGATGAATGGGAAGATGGAACCATTCGTACTCCTCTTAAATCTGAATCACCATCATAATTTAAGGAGATAAACAAATGGCTAATATAGTACCTGACTCTTTTAAAACAGACCTACTTGGTGGTGTGTTTGATTTTGATTCATCTGGTGGATCAACTTTCAAACTTGCACTTTATACATCGTTAGGTGGTTTCAGTACTGCCACTACAGCTTATATAACTACTAACGAAGTTTCTTCGTCTGGTACAAACTATACTGCAGGTGGAAATACTTTAACTAATAATGGTGTAGCAGTATCAAGTAACATTGCATATGTTGATTTTGCAGATTTAACTTTTTCATCTGTAACGTTATCAGCAGTGGGTGCTCTGATTTATAAAGGAACTTCTAATGAAGCAGTATTAGTTTTAGATTTCGGCGGAACAAAAACAGCGACTAACGGAGATTTCGTTATTCAGTTTCCAACTGCTGATTCATCTAATGCAATCATTAGACTTGGCGACGCGTAATAAAATTTTGGAGTAGAAATGGCTTTAGTAATTAACGATAGAGTTAAAGAAACAAGTACAACTACTGGAACAGGAACGTTTTCATTAGCTGGCGCAGAAACTGGCTATGAAAGTTTTGTTGCAGGAATTGGAACTACAAACACAACTTACTATGCAATTGAATTAAATTCAGCTGGTGAGTGGGAGGTTGGTATTGGTACAGTAACCGATGCAACACCCGATACTTTATCAAGAGATACAATTATAACATCATCTAATAGTGATAGCGCAGTAAACTTTTCAGCGGGAACTAAAAATGTATTTTGTACATTACCTGCAAAGAGAACTGTATCACCTGTAATGACAGCAACAGGATTTGTTGTAACTCATGCCTCTACTTTAAATGAAGATCAAACGTTAGATTCAGGAGTGTTAGCAGGACCAGTAACTGTTACTGGAACACAAACTATAACAGGGACATTGGTAATAATTTAATGAGTAAGATAGAAGTAAATGCAATCGAACCACAATGCGGAACTAATTTAACAGTTGGTGCTTCTGGTGATACAATAACTTTTCCTTCTGGAACTACTGTTGTTAATAATGGTAGTCAAACAGGTTTTGGTAGAGAAGGTTCAGTTGATTGGCAAACATCAATTAAAACATCTGGTTTTACAGCAGTATCTGGTGAAGGATATTTTTGTAATACCACAAGCGCAGCATTTACAGTTACGCTTCCAGCATCGCCTTCAGCAGGCGATATAGTAGCTATTAAAGACTATGCAAACACAGCTGATACAAATAATATTACAATCGGTAGAAATGGATCAAATATAGATGGAACAGCTGAAGACCCTGTAATTGCAAATGAAGGTGGGTCTATAGTTTTAGTTTATGCTGATGCTACAAAAGGATGGTTAGTGGTAGAAGCAGCACAAAAATCGGATATTGCTTTTCCAACATATATTACAGCATCAGGTGGTAATAATATTATTACTTGTGGAGATTTCAAATCTCATATCTTTACAGGTCCAGGAACTTTTACTGTCTGTTCAGTAGGTAATGCAGCTGGTTCAAATTCAGTAGATTATTTAGTTGTTGCTGGTGGTGGAGGTGCATCTGGTGATGGAGGTGCTGGAGGTGGAGGTGGTGGTTTTAGGTTATCCAATACAACTTGTATGCCTGCTCCTCAAACTTCTCCATTAGCTTCAAACACTGCAATTCCAGTTTCGGCAACAGGATTTCCAATTACAGTAGGTAGTGGAGGATCTGGTGCACCAAGTGGTAATGCCCCTTCAACACACGGATCTCAAGGTAGTAATTCAGTTTTTTCAACAATAACATCTACTGGAGGTGGCGGTGGTGGTTATGATGCTGTTGCTACTAATCCAACTGGAGATGGAAGACCTGGTGGTTCAGGTGGTGGAGCAAAAAGAGGTGGTGGTCATAGTGGAGGTTCAGGTAATACACCTCCTGTTAGTCCTCCTCAAGGTTTTCCAGGTGGAAATACACCTGGTCCCCCAAATATAAGTCCTAGTTCTTCAAGTACATCAGCTGGTGGTGGTGGAGCTTCTGAAGCTGGATTTGCTGGAACTTATCCAAATCCTAATACAGGTACTGGAGGTGCGGGTTCTTTTGTTGTTCAATCAGGTTTTGCAGGTCCAGGTGAAGGGACGTCAGGTCCTGTTCCTGGAGCAAAATATTTTTCTGGAGGCGGTGCTGGAGGTGGTCCTTGTGGTTCAACAAATCCTGGAGGTGTTGGTGGTGGAGCTGCAGCAGTTGATGGCACGGGTGGTAATGGAACAGCAAGCACAGGCGGTGGTGGAAGTGGAGGAAATAATGATTCTGCTGGAGGTTCTGGTGGTTCAGGTATAGTAATAATAAGATATAAATTTCAAAATTAATTATGACAAGTACAATTAAAGTAAACAACATACAGAATCAATGCGGAGCTAACATCATTAATGAAAGCTCTAACACAATAACTATCGGTGCAAGTGGCGATACCGTTTCTCTTGCATCAGGTGCATCTCAAACAGGTTTTGGTAGAACAGGGACTGTTGATTGGGATACAACTCCAAAAACAGCGACGTTTACTGCTGTTAGTGGTGATGGATTTTTTTGTAACACAACATCTTCTGCTTTTACTTGTAACTTACCAGCAGGCGCTGCTGGAGCAATAGTTTCATTAGCTGATTATGCAGGAACTTGGCAAACAAATAATTTAACAGTATCACCAAATGGTTCAGATAAAATTGGTGCTATAAATGCAGATGTAATTTTAAGCACAGAAGGTCAATCAGTTACATTTGTATTTGTAGATTCAACACAAGGTTGGGTTAATGTTCAAGATTCAACATCTAACGTTAGAGCAAGTGAATTTATATCAGCAACAGGTGGAACAGAAACAACTTGTGGTAATTTTAAAATTCATACATTTACAGGTCCAGGAACATTCTCAGTAAGTAAAGGTGGTTCTTCGTGTGGATCAAACACTGTATCTTATATGGTGATTGCTGGTGGTGGAGGTGGTGGATGGGATAGAGCAGGCGGTGGTGGTGCAGGTGGTTTTAGAGAATCTAAAGCATCATCTGATTGTTATTCAGCAAGTCCATTAAATGCAACATCAGGACCAACTTATAATTTGCCAGTTACAGCACAAGATTATCCAATTACAGTTGGAGCCGGGGGAACTGGTGGTTCTTTTCCTAATCCACTTTCAGGTAAAGGATTAGATGGATCTGCTTCAGTTTTTTCAACAATTACATCAGCAGGTGGTGGCGGTGGTGGAGCAGCACCTGGTGGTGCTGGTCCTGGAAGATCTGGCGGTTCTGGTGGCGGTGCGTCTGGACCAGGTAGTGCTGGAGCAGGAAATACCCCTCCCGTAAGTCCTGCACAAGGAACTAATGGAGGAGCTGTTACGGGTGTTGTGCACGCTGCTGGTGGTGGAGGTGCTACTGCGGCTGGAGCAGATGGAACTAGCCCTGCGGCAGGAGTTGGTGGAGCAGGAGCAACAACAAGTATTAATGGATCACCAACAACAAGAGCTGGTGGTGGCGGCGGTGGTCATAGTTCAGCAGGTGCAAACCCACCTTCATCTGGAGCAGCAGGTGGTTCTGGTGGTGGTGGAGCAGGTGGAAACGCTGGAGGCGGAATAGGAGCTGCAGCAACAGTAAACACTGGAAGTGGTGGAGGTGGTGGAGGAAACAATCCAAATACTTCTCCAGCTGGAAATGGTGGCGCAGGTGGCTCTGGTATAGTAATAATAAGGTACAAATTTCAATAGGTAATATGAGTGAAGTTAAAGTTAACAAAATTACACCAACAACAGATTGTGGCACAGTCACACTCGGAGACAGTGGCGATACTGTAGCTATTCCAGCCGGTGTTACTTTAACAAGTGGTGGCGCTTTACAAAATTCAGGAACAATCACAAACACAGGAACAATTACAGGTGTTGCAATTACAGGAACAATTGACAACCAAGTTAATTGGCAGACAACAGTCAAGACAACAGGTTTTACTGCAACAGCAGGTGAAGGATATTTTTGTGATACAACTTCAGCAGCATTTACAGTAACCCTACCCGCATCTCCTTCAGCTGGAGATTTAGTAGGTATCAAAGATTATGCAAACACTGCTGATACAAATAATATTACAATCGGAAGAAATGGTTCTAACATCGAAGGTGTTGCAAACGATTTTTTGATTAATATTGAAGGTGGTTCAATCACTTTAATTTATGTTGATGCTACAAAAGGTTGGTTATCAACTGCTGCAGCAAAAGCATCTGATATTACTGAAGATATAAAATTTGTTACAGCATCTGGTGGAACTATAACAACATCAGGTGATTTTAAAATTCATACATTTACAGGGCCAGGAACTTTTTGTGTATCTTGTGCAGGAAATGCTGCTGGTTCAAATACAGTTGACTATTTAGTAGTTGCAGGTGCTGGTGGAGGCGGAGTTACCTATGGTGGTGGCGGTGGAGCTGGGGGTTACAGAGAATCATCAGGTGCTGCATCAGGTTGTTATTCAGCATCTCCTTTAGGTTCTGGTGTTTCAGCTTTACCAGTTTCAGCAACAGGATTTCCAATTACAGTTGGTGGTGGAGGAGGTTCAGCAGGCACTGGATCAAATTCAATATTTTCTACAATTACATCTGCAGGTGGAGGTAGAGGTGGTCCAGGAGCATCGGATGGAGCAAATGGTGGATCTGGAAGTGGTGGTGGAGGAGTAAATCGAGCTGGAGGATCAGGAAATACACCACCTGTTAGTCCCCCTCAAGGAAGTGATGGTGGTGATGGAAAAGATATAGCTTCTTGTACAGCAGCTGGAGGAGGTGGCGGTGGAGCTACTGCCGTAGGAACTCCTGCACAAACAGCGGATCAAGGTGGACCTGGTGGAGCAGGTGCAACATCCTCAATAAATGCAACTCCAACAGCGAGAGCTGGTGGTGGAGGAGGCGGGCAGGGGCCTGCTAGTCCAAGACAAGGCGGAACTGGTGGTTCTGGAGGTGGTGGTGCTGGATCAAAAGGATCTCCTGATGGAACTAATGGAACAGCAAATACTGGTGGTGGCGGTGGTGGACAAGGTGGCGGAGGTGGATCAGGGGGTTCTGGTGGTTCAGGTATAGTTATCATTCGTTACAAATTTCAATAGCTATGAGTGAATTTAAGACAAATAAAATTAGTCCAAGAAAAGGGACAACCACAACTATCGGTGATAGTGGAGATTCAGTATCTACATCAGGTGGATCAACAATTACAAATGCAGGATCAATTTCAACTGCAGGAATCACAGGTGGTACAATTAATAATACTACAGGTGAAATTTATTTAAGAGGTGAAGTTGATTGGAAACCTGGAGATATTAAAACTGCAAGTTTTACAGCAACAGATAATCAAGGTTTTTTTGTAAATACAACAAGTGGTGAAATTACAGTGACCCTACCAGCGTCACCTTCTGCTGGTGATGTGGTTGGTATCAAAGATTATGCAAATACATTTGATACTAATAGATGTATTTTAAATGCAAACGGAAACAAAATTCAAGGTTCAACAACTAATTTTGAAATTACTGTCGAAGGAAGTTCAATCATTCTAATTTATGTAGACTCAACAAAAGGTTGGGTTATTACCGATGCTTCGAAGGCAGCGGATATTTCTGAAGATATTAGATACGTTACAGCTACTGGTGGAACAATAACAACATCGGGTGATTACAAAATTCATACTTTTACAGGTCCAGGAACTTTTTGTGTTTCTTGTGGAGGTAATCCAGCAGGGAATGATAAGATAGATTATATGGTAGTCGCAGGTGGTGGAAGTGGAGGTGGTTTTAACGCAGGTGGCGGTGGAGCAGGAGGATTTAGAGAATCTAGAAATCCTGATAACGCTCCTGCTTGGACAGCTTCTCCTTTAGCATCAACTACATCTTTAACTTTACCTGCAACAGCTTATCCAGTGACTGTAGGAGCTGGAGGATCAACCGCAGGAGATAACAGAGGAAATAGTGGATCTAATTCTGTTTTAAGCACAATTACTTCAGCTGGTGGTGGAGGTGGAGGAAAACAAAATTCTGGTTTATCTGGAGGATCAGGAGGAGGCGGTAGCTCTGGACCAAATTGTGGATCTAATCCAGGAGGTTCAGGAAATACACCACCAGTTAGCCCCCCTCAAGGCAATAATGGTGGATTAGGTTATCATAAAGCAGGTTTACATCAATCAGGTGGTGGAGGCGGTGGAGCTGGTGCTGTTGGTTCAAATGCTTCAACAGGTCCAGCAGGTCAAGGTGGTAATGGGGGAAATGGTGTTACAACTTCAATTAATGCTTCTCCAGTTACAAGAGCTGGCGGTGGCGGCGGTGCGTCTGATGATAGTCCTGGAACTAGTGGTGGGTCAGGTGGATCAGGTGGTGGTGGAAATGGAAGTTTTCATCCTGCTCCTTCTAATCCATCTACAGCAGGCACAGCTAATACAGGTGGTGGTGGAGGCGGTGGAGCTGGAACAGGAGCAGCAGGCGGTTCAGGAATTGTTATTATAAGATATAAATTTCAATAATAATGATATATTTACAAACAAATAAAAATAATATATAAGGAGAATAATTATGGCACATTTTGCAAAATTAGGAGCGAACAGTAAAGTTATTCAAGTATTAACTTTGAATAATTCTGATATGTTAAACGCTGACGGAGTTGAAGACGAAGCAGTAGGTCAACAATATTTAGAACAACACAATAATTGGCCTGCACAAATGTGGATTCAAACTTCATACAACACAGCAGGTGGACAACATAAAAACGGTGGAACTCCATTTAGAGGAA
>Ga0208162_1000508_pt1 | contig 22539 bp, 29 predicted proteins | sample CB_VirMetaG_4_FD_184539 | JGI IMG/M metagenome (GOLD analysis project Ga0208162, IMG submission 184539) | Freshwater to marine saline gradient viral communities from Chesapeake Bay - CB_1508_1M Viral MetaG (SPAdes) (version 4) | ecosystem: Environmental > Aquatic > Marine > Coastal | place: USA... | reverse complement strand
AACCCTCTGATTCCTGTTGTGCGGTAAGAGGGATACCAAAAAAATCACCAGCGTATCGGACAGCCATAAGTCTTAGTCGATTTACTTATTTTACTTATTTTCCACGAAGAATCGTTTAAGGTCGAAACCAGGACCTACAGTGCCTTTTAAAACACGCATAGATCTTTTAGCTTCTTCGTGACATTCAAAAATCTTTGCTTTGTCCCTACGCGATGTATAGCTCACAAGCTTTCTGGTCTTTTTATTAAAACAATCACTGACATACATTTCACCCTTGGTGACGACCCAGACCTCTTTAAATCTTAAAAGAGGCATCGCCTTCGTCTCTTCAAGAGTGTAAAGACCTAAGTTAAAGATTACCTTCTTCTCTACCTTAATGCTTTGAGTTTCTTGAGTTTTACAAGACTTTGTTTGTTTTTCTTTACGCTGAGGTTTTTCACTTCCGTCAAGGATAGCTTTTAATTTCCTGGCGTTATTCGCGGCTTCTAGTGCTGTCTTGCTTGCCTCGTGGGTAAATGAAACTCCATGTTGAGTCCTGACACAACCGACGAAACCCTCCTCGGTCTTTGCCGTAAATATTGTTTTATTGATACTGAATCTTAGGTTCTTGATCTCGACTCTTTCCTTCTCCCTCTTTTCCTCTCTTTTTATCTGGCTCTCAGGTTTTTTTACTTCATTTTTAAATTCAGTAGAGGCCACTTGAACGGGGCTGACAGCTGCTTTTTCGATCAAAAGTAAACGCATCTGCTCATGGGAACCCTCAACAGACGAATCGTCCCACTTGACGTTGGCAAAGTGTCTTCTAGCTCCTCGAGCATTTGTCTTTATAAATACCTCAGTCACCACACCGACTCTGTCTCTTGCCGCGACTTTTGCGATCCGATCTTTTACTTCTTTTGAAGCGAAGTCACTGACACAAGTAATCGTGTTGCTCTTATTGAGCAGTACACGATCCCCAACTGCGAGCTTACTGGGTTGCATTCGGTCTCTTTTACGTTGAGGCATTTTATTTTTCGGCCCAGGTATCCCCGTGGCTGGCGTCAGCTTTGGAGGGTACGACCTTTAAGATCGTTTCCGCTGCTTCCATCATGCACTTCTCCAGAATCTCCTTGTAGTGATTGACCTCGCCCTCGACTACTTCGAGAACGATTTCGTCATGCACACAGGCGACTAGGTGAGCATCAGTACCGAGGTGAGGGCTTAATTTTGCTAACGACAGCTTGAGGATATCAGCTCCAGCACCTTGGATAAGTGTATTAGCGCAGGCTGTCATAGTGGCATCGTCATAAGAAAGCAGTCTTCTTCTGCCCAAAGGAGTTCTCACGTAAGTCCAACCGTCCTCGACCATTGCCGCACGCTCTCTGTGCCACTGGCGTAAGCGAGGGTACGCATTGTGGAATGCCTGGTGTGAGACCTTCGCCTCCGATAACGAAATTATTTTTCCTGACTGTGCCGCATATGTTTTGTACTTTCTGAAACCCATGCCATACAGCAGAGCGAAATTCAGAGTTTTACCCTCCTGTCTTTGGCTTTTTTGAACTTCTTCAATCGGTACCTTGTAAATGAGACTCGCTGTAACTGTATGCAGATCGTGCCCATCCTGAAAAGCTTTGATCATTTGGGGTATTCCAATTAACTCGGCACCCAGTCGAAGCTCGATCTGACTGAAGTCACAGATAATTAATTGATAACCCGGTGTGGCGACAAAGCATTCACGAAACTCGGGATGCCTTGGGATCTGCTGAGCGTTTATAGCAAATTGTTTTTTTACTTCCTTTGCTTTCGTCTTCTTAGCCCCAGACGAAGTGAATCTACCTGAGTTAGCTCCATACTGATTGTACCCAGAATGAATTCTATGTGTTATGGGGTTTATGTTTGCAATAAGCTTTTCAACATGTTCCAGACGTGTTTCAATCTTGACTCTTTTCCTGAATAAGTTGAGAAGCGGGTCGCTGCTGTCGAACTCCGCAAGTTGGATCTGGTTAAGCGTCGGCTTTCCTGTTCCTGGAGACACTGGTAGTTCCACACCCAGTGATGTAAAGCATCGGATGCACTGGACGCCTGACCCAGGGTTGAATTCCTTTCGTTGTTTCTTGCCGATTGCAAGTGAGCCATCCTCTCTTCTCGGAAGTTTTAGTTCGAGTGGAAGTGAATCGTCGAGCTTAGAACAAAATTCTAAAGTGATTTTTTCCAGTTCACAACTAATAGACTCTCTTAGTGCTATTAGCTTACTTACATCTACGTTGAAGCCCCTGTGACACATTGATGCCACCGGGCGGATGCATTTTGATTCAAGTGAGTAAAGATCGAGGAGCGCCTCCTCAGCTAACTCTTTTAACTGACTTGCAGCGATGCTTGGAAGGATATCAACGTCTTTAGCTGCGTACTCGATCTGATCCAGGTCGAGATCTTCTTTACTCCAGTCTGATACCTGCTGTTGCTTATCTACCTCAAGCTCTAAGCGCCTCTCAGCAACTGCTTTCAGCGAGCATGAAACGTCTGCGAAATAAACTTTCTGAGCCTGTGGACTGACTTTCTTTTCTTTAAAGCCTGCCCTTAAACAACGCTCTGCTAAATACGTATCGAAGATTTTTCCTTTGTAGTCGATACCCATCGACAAAAGAAACTGAAAGTCAAAGTTGATGTTGTGTCCAACCAACATCTCCCTTGATTCGATTAAAGGTCTTATTAAAGTAAAGTCAGGTACTTTAAATAAGTCGATCACATATACAGTTCTGTCCCGCTCCTTCGCGTCTGTGGTACACAGCTGAAGCAGTCTCGGTTTAGCTACGTGTGAATCCAGTCCTGTAGTCTCGAAGTCGAGGCAAAGTTTCTTTATATCGTTGAGTTCGTTGACTGCTTTGTTGAATTGATCTTGAGTAGTTACGTAAAAAACTTTCATGTGAAAAGGGCGCCCTTAGGACGCCCATGAGTTTGATTCAGGCTGCTACAGAAGACAAGTTGTTTGAGCGGAAAGCCCAGCGTTTAGCCACGAAGTCCTGGATGTCGGCCCACTGTGCCACAGTTTCTTTCCCTAGATCAGTCAGGGTCAGACGGTACACCAGGCGACGCAACTGCTTGCTGTTGCCTTCTAGCTCTTTTTCGTTGCTTCCGAATTCAGTGGTTTGCTGCATGTCAATCAGTCCCCACTTCTTAAGAAGAGCCGCTCCATCACGCATCGCAGTATATGTTGGAGACGCGTGGTAGCACTGGCTCCGATCAGTGCTCTCATCTTTGGTTACGGCCCGATAGAAACCTTCGAAGTCTTTCCTGAACCCACGAAAACATACAAAGTGTGCTTCCACGTCCTGACGCATACTCAGTTGGTTGATACTGATTGTTGCTAACTGACGAAGAGTCCTGTTGTCGTGACGGGCCAGAGACTCGAGGATCATCGCTGCTCCGATGGCCTTCAGTGATTTAGTGCCCATGAGTTTCTCAACCACTTCTCCTGGGTTAGAGAATTTTTCGACGGACTCAAGATCGGAAATGCGAGTGATGGCTTTGCGCTTGCCTTTCTTACCGGTCGTGAGTGAGATTCCTTCAATAGCGAATCGTGCTGCGAGGCTTGCGAGGGCAGCGTTTTTTGAAGCAACGCTCAGGTTAAAAAGACTCTTTGCGTCGATTAGTTTCGGTTGCACGTACTCCCCGAGATCGACCACAATATTTGCGTCTTCACCAGCGACACTCAACAGTGCTTTAGCCTCATTGCTATTTAGGGTTGTGTCCCCGATTTTGAAAGAGAGGTTCATGTGGATTTGATCTGAACTTGCAAAGATTATCGGTTCAATACATGCACATCTTTAAATCTCACACTGTCTTAATTTTTAACTCACAGAATACCTTTTGATGCCGCTTGGAGTACCAAAGTTATGTTCTCATACCAACCTACGATGTCTTCGGCTAGCTGCATAGCCATGAGTTCAAAGTCTGACTCTGAGAACTTCAAGTCTGTTTTAATTTCACAAACATGTTGTATCCCATAGTTAGCGTATAGATACTGCTGTAGTGATACAGAGTGCTCTAGAACGTTTCTGTCTAAAATTCTTGTAATGTTGAACGTCAGCGACTTAGGTAGGTACATGACCACTGCGTCTCCGAAGCGAAACATCTCTTCGTTTAGTTCTGCGTCTTTTTTGTAGTGGTCAAATAGTTGCTGAGACATCCAGTCTTCCAGCTCCCACCTTTCTGCGCTTGAACTATATTCTGCTTCTATCCTTTTAATTTCAGCTATATCTTGAAACTTGCTCATTCGATTTAAATTTTTCTGTTCAAGAATTTAATTCGAATTGCTAGCGGAGCTGGGATTACATAGCATTTTGAAACAGTTCGCAGTTTTTTGGATCATCTGTAATGTCTACAGAGTACACATAGTCACTGAACTCTTTTAAAATTGGGCAGACTGGGCCGATACTGTAGCTTGTCCACTGCACACCGTGCTCCTTTTTGAACTCCGTTAGACGCTTGATATAAGGTCTGGATGCAGAAGCTTGACCATCAGTTATCAGAAGGATGTCGGCCTTCTCCTTTACGTTTGATCGAGTGAGAGCGTGGTTGATGACCGGAGAAAAGTTTGTCCCTCCCTTTGTGACCCACCCCAAAACAAAGTCTAGAAGCTTACTATTATCCTTTCTGTTCTTATCAAGAACTATGCTCTTTTGTACTTGAGTATCAAATAGGTGTATCTGGATCTCACGTTTCTGGTTTAAACATTCTTCAGCTACTACGTAAGCGATTGCTTTTGACCACGTTTCGCTATCGCCCATCATTGAACCGCTGATGTCTATATACATAACCACTGGACCTTTGTCTAGTTGTTTTACTTTGGCTTCGTAGTCTTTAGTTAACAAAGTTTTTTGAGCGTACTTAATAGCAAAGAGAGCTTTGCCTGTTTCAGTAGCAGCTAGGGCAATCTCAGCCGGAAAAGATTTAATTACTTCGTCTGAAAACTTAGCTCCAACAATATCTGAGTAGTTAGCCTTAGCAGCCTTTGCTAACTTTCTTTCATACCATGCTTGCTTAAGAGCACCTAATCGTTTGATTAGTTTCTTCATTCCTAGGTTGTTACTGAGTTTATTAGCTAACTTTCGTTTTTGATCGATGTCCTTAAGGTGTGTACCTTTACCCTTCTGATCTCCAGCCAGATGCTGAAGAGCTTTTTGCATATCGTCAGACGCTCTTTTAGCTTTATCGACAGACTTATTAACTTCAGGTTTTATATCGTCGAACAACTGCTGCATAGCGTCTTCTACCTGCTTACTGAGTGCTTTACCTTTACTCCTCAAGTTATCAGCCTGCCTGAGATCCTTGTCGGACTTAGACTGCATAAAGGCTGCTTGGGCTTTGCTAAAAGCTTCACGTGTATCCTTTAGCTCCTTAACAGCATCGCTCTCCGTCAGTGCTTGCAGTTCTTCGAGCTTGTCCTGAATGGCCTCACTAAGCTCATTGAGAATATTGATTGCATTGTTACCACTGTTAAACTGATCACCTGTGGAAATCGCAGCAAGCTGTGGCCATGAAGCTGAATCCCTTATCTCGGTAAAGAGCCGGACCCAAAAATAGTTCTCGGGTTTGTAGTTCTTGGGGTAAGGGCAGCTCTCTCCGTTTTGTTTTGCTCGAAAATAAGTTTCTATATCATCTAGTTCTATCAATGGCGTTACAATCTCACCGTTATACAAGAAATCATATAGTTCTTTCCCAAGCCTAGATAACTGACCGATGTTCACTTTGTCGGAGAGATACTTAACGATCGGCCTTGTATCTCTTACGAAGTCTTCCCAAAGAAAATCAGAGAGTGGGCTGACGGAAAGGACAATCGGATCTTCTGCTGTGATTCGAATAAATTCTCTTGATAGGTTCATGCTGAGAGATCGTTAATGGTTTTTGCTATTGAGTTAGTCCTATCTTCAATTGCTTGAGATAGCTTTGATGCAGACAATCGCTCTTCAGCGGACATCTGATACTCATCAGAATCGAGAATGCCGTCTATCTTTTTGCTGAGTGTCTGAGAGTTTTTATGGAGTCTCCTCAGCTTTGAGACAGTTTCGTTAAGTCCTTGAAGATCCTGAACGACTCCTCTTCGTTCTCTCGTAACTGACATAAGAGCATGGAACTCAGTCTCAATCCCGTGGCTGGCACGTTTAATCGAAGTAAGCACCATGTCTGCAGTAGGTACTGCTTGGTTCAGACACTCTTTAATAACGTTTATGTCATCTACATTTCTATATACGATATGCACAAGACTTCCGTGTAAATACTCAGCTCTTAGCTCATCGTTGCCTTGCACAAGAGCCCAACCTCTCATAAATTTCAGGATCTGCACTCTCCTTCGATCCGAGACAGTTAGACCGCGAGCTTCCAACAGTTCGAGAGTTTGTCTGAAAGAGTCCAAGAACTGATCGTTGATTTTTACTCTCTCAACCTCTTGCTGTAGTTCGATTAGATCCTCGAAGGTCATTTCCGATTGAATGGAGGGGCGCTCTTGTACACCAACTGCCCAAGAATCGAGAGTCGCTTTTGAAGCAGGGAGTTTTAAACAATCAACCGTAGGTCGAAAGAGGAAGCGATCACAGAACGCTTGTAGTGATTCTTCTTGAGGGAAAGAGTTTGTAGCAGCGACAATCGACTGGACAGGCGTGGTGATTACGTGCCTACCGTTATTGAATGTTCGTTCGTTAAGTATCGTCAGCAGCGAGTTCAGAACTGCTGAGCTTCCACGAAAAAGTTCATCAAGAAAAGCGATGTTCGAGTCAGGTAAGTAACCTTCGACATCTCTTACATATTCGTCCTTTAGAAGTTTGGAGACAGCAACTGGACCAAACAACTCAGATGGATCTGTAGTCGGCGATAGTAAGTAACCGAAGAATTTACTGCCGGAGAATCCATTTGAAATCTCCCTTACAAGTTCAGACTTACCCGTGCCAGGGGCACCGAATAGAAATGCATTCTGCTTTGTAAGTATCGAGGCGAGCACACCATCAACTACTTCAGTCCTTTCGAGGAAAGAAGTATTCAACGAAGCTCTGAAGTTTTGAAGTTTACGAAAGAGTTCAGTGTTCATTGTCAAAAATCAGGTGTTTGAATTTTGGTAAGTTCTTCAGCGCAGAGTTCTACTGAAGCCGAGTGGGCGATAATAAGTTCTCTCTTCTTCTCGTAAATACTCTGCAAGTGTCGAGAGCGTTGCTTGTAGATGTCAACCTCTGCTGATAGCTCAGCCTGAAGTCGATCTAAATCATCTTGAGATTCTGCTTCTTTGATCTGTGAAATAAGATCCTTATAGGTGCTTGATAAAGCAAGGGACTTCTTTAAAGTCTCTAAGCCAGTTGTTGAGTTTCTAGAGTTAACTATGTAAGTAAGCTCGTTTCTAATAGTCTTCTTGATCTCTAGGTATTCTTTGTAAGCAGAATCCTTGATTTTAGAAGTACCAGTCTGAAGCCTCAAACCGACCTCGATAAGCTCTCTTGCTAGATCTGCAAGACGATCGAAGCCCGGACAGTATCTTGAGATTCGCTCAAGTTCGATGGCAGCCACCTCCCAGCTACCTCTCCTCTTAGCACCACCAGTCTGCCTCTCGCTGATCTTGCTAGAGCTTCGAACGTCGAGATCATCTAGCAACTCAGCTGCTTTTGAGAGTGCTTTATCTGAGGCACCTTCCTTCGCAGCCTCTAATACCTCCGTGGTATTAAAGAGAGCCGCTTCTTGCATTCGACTTGAGATCGAATGTTCCTCTGAGTTCTCAGAGACTTCAAGAGAGACAGGATTGGGACCAACAACAAAAACCTTGATGGGGTTTTGAAATTCTTGCCTCGTAGGGAAGATCGACAAGTAAGCTTCTTTAGCGATCTTCAGTCCCTCAGGATCATTGGCGAAGAGGGGCTCAATGAAACCGTCAACAGCGACGCTCCATTTTGAATACTCTTCAAACCACTCTTCCTGCAGCTGTTCGTTGAATTGAACAGCCATAGACCGAATCTTTTCGATCCTCGCCATCGCTTGATCGAAATAACTCTCGTGTAAGAAGTGAATGTCACCGTTGTGGATACAACATTCTTCGTAAAGAGACTTCTGCTCACCCCTGATCTGGGTCAGATACTGCTTCAGCTTTCCACTAAGTGTGGAACGAATAGGGATACTTTGTTGTTTCTGAAGTGTGTCTACAACAGCATCAGGTAGTTGTAAGTCAATGAAGTTAATCTGGGTGCTCTGTCTAATTGAAGCAGACACACTGCAGTGAAGGAGAAATACTTTATCTTCCATGTCACTTAAGGCGGTTGAAGACGGCAGTGACTTTATCAGTAATCATGTCGACCTTGCCTTCAATAGCAAGCTGTTCGATCATGGCTTTACGTTGAACCTTTAGAACCTTTAGCTTCTGCTCCAAGTCAGAGATTTTGTCGTCGAGCTTGTCGAGTTTATCGTGCGGCGTGGGAACTCTATTAATACGAACAACGATGTTGGTTCGAAACTCTTCGAACTTAAATAAAGAGTCAGACCCTTTGAAGACATCAAGGTCAAGCTCAGATGCATCAGCCTTAACGAGCATTCCAGTTAGCTCGTTACGAGCGGCTTCATAGGTTCTTCCAAAGCCTTCGTTCAAAGCGCTGAGCGCTTGGTCGCATTCGTCGTAACGCTCTGCAGCTATGCGTCCCTGTTTGATCAGTGTTTGGTGAGTGATTTTAGTCATGTTGGTTTGATGTGAGGTTTATGCGCCGCGTTGAAGGCCGGTGCCGCCATGCAAAAGACTGTATAGGTACTTGAGCACCCTGTCAACCCAGTTGGCTGAGTTTATACAGTTTTATACAGTGAGCTAGTGGAGTCAACTTTTCTTAATTAGAAAACTTTTTATATAAAAGAAATACAACAAACTTACACGCATTCAATTACTTATAAAATCTTTAATGTTTTTGTGAAGTTAATAGCTGGTAGATCTAATGTCTTAAATCACACCATGCGCTTGCATCCCGTAACCTTCTTATCGCCGTTGTAATGGCCTGAGATCTTGTAGCTTTTAAGCGGCGGCCCGTGCATGTCAAAGAAGATTAATTGGCCGATCCGCATTCCCGGCCAGAGCGGGATGTACTGGAATCGTTTTGCGTTCTTAAGCTCGAGCGTTAAAACTGAGGAATTAAACCCTGGGTCGATCCATCCGGCGAGATTATGTTCCAACCCGGCTCGGGCTAAAGAAGACTTTAGAGCATACTGTGAGCATATACTCTCTGGAATATTAAAGAACTCCAACGTCTGCGCCAGAATAAATTCATTCGGAAGCAATCGGTAAGGGCTCTCCTTTGTAGCCTGCGAGATGTCGCATTCGATAAAGCCAGACTCTTCTTCCCGCTCTTGGAGAATTAGATCTCCCAACCGAACATCCAATGAAGCGGGATTTAAAAGTGAAGGATCGAAAGGACTAATCATCCCTGCTTCACACAGAGACTTAATCCGCCAGTCAGGGAGAACGCCCAAGTTCATAAGTTAATTCTTTAAAGGATAGCGGCGTGGGTTAGATGTAGGCCCACAGGATTAAAGGTTTGTTGTCATAAGAGAGTAGATCTCTTCTCCTTTAGAAGTTAGGGAAAGATGAGAGCACCACTGCTGCCCAACCTTGAGGTCGTTCCTCTCAATGAGATTCATGCCGGGGAAGTGCTTCTGAGTTTTGTCAGAGAGGATCGCAACCTGACGAGAGATCGTGGACTTCGCTCGATTTAATGTGCGAGTCACTTCTGCTTGGACGACGCCATCGCGGGATTCAGCGACAAGAAGAAAGATTTGAATGGCACTACCTGAGAGTTTGGGGTTGTAGTTAAGAAGGGGTGTGAGCTGATGGGAACGCATTGTGTAAAAAATTTAGTTAGAAGGAGCGTGGATCAGGGAAGCATTGTTTGACGGTGCCCACCACAGAGTGAGACTCAAGCAGAATACGAGCTGATTCAGCTTTAGCACAGAAAGCTGCTTCGTTGTTGTTGAGACTTTTCTGCATCAAGACAAGACCCATGCCTGTGGTTGCTGAACCAAAGCAAAGGACAAGGATGAAAGGTGCTGCTTGGCTCAGTTTGTCGAAGGTTGTTGAGTTCATGTAATTCTGTGAGATGATACGGATGAGTTCTTTACTCTTGAACATTCTCCCGATGGAAGATCGTGGCTTGAATAAGTGTACGCAACGTAGTGAGGCCATTGTACGAGTGCCGATGGATCTGGGAGTCGCTTTCTTTAAGGAGCAAAGTTTGCTTAGACGCGACATCCTCAAGGAGATCCTGAAGCTGCGACGTAGTTAAGCCGTTAATGGTGTAGTCCAGAGCTGATGTAAGACTCTGAACAGCGTCGTTGTCGTTCATGTCGATGAATTTGCGTAGAGTTTCGTCGCGAGACAGGTAAACATGAAAAGAGGGAAACTGGTTTTGCCAGTATTTAACCCTCTTAACTGCCTCTCTTGAGGTTGGACAGGTCTCAAGAGTAATCGGTCTGTAATCAAATGGCCTGCGGCAAAGAATAGAACGGAGAGACTTTCTCTTTGGGCGTTCTCTTTCTTCCCTTAGCAACAGAATCCAATCGTGCGACCTCTCGAGCTTCATCCTGATCGGCAAATAATAACTCTTTCAATTCGACGATCGTGGGCCGTGAGAATTTGCACCCATCGATTCGTGAAGCGTGGTAATAAGTGTTTCTACCCTCGCGAATTTCAATGATGGCTGCCCAGGGTTTTGAACCCTTAAAGATGATTTCATGGTAGCTGTTGGTGGCGTTTGATTGTTTGAAGGTGAAGTCATTCATGAGGTGAACTGAGATTCGTTGGCGATGTTGAGTTTATCGTGCTCTTTGAGCCACAGATGGATCTCATGTTCACGTTTAAGATCCTTAATAGTCTGCTTTTGCTCTGCGAGCACTTCCTTTCTGGATTTGGGCTCACGCTCATCGAGTGGCGTCTGTTTGAGCACGCTGTGGCCTTCAGAGTCAATCTGGTGGCACATGAAGCGGTCGAAAGCCCCTCGTTTGCGCGAGAAGATCTTCTTGCGAGCGGTCTTTGTCTTGCGCCGTGGCATTTAACGATGTGTGTTAGCCGTGTTTGATTCTATGAACCAGAGGAGCGTTATCGCGAGCCTTTAACCTCCGAAGGCGAAAGTTGTTAGAAACAGAATTGAAAGCAGGGTGCCTGGCAGCAGGAGCAAGACAAGCAGTCCTAAATCATTTGCTGTCATGGGAGGGGGAAGTCTCCGGTCATCACTCCAAATTAAGGAGAGATCAGGCGACTGCCTCCTCTTTCTTAGAGAATCCAAACCGAGCCAGTTTCTCACGTTCTCGATCGATTCTCATTTTGATAGCCAGCTTGGCTACATACTCAAGCACTCGCAAAGTATCCTCTGTTGTAGATCCATCAGGCATCCCTGTGCGAATGACTGCGAATGATTCAAAGAAAAGATCCGCAGCTTCGCGAATCTCTTCAGTTGAGAGTGGTGATTCCTTTGACATGTTGTTAGTGAGTTGTGTGAGTTCTGTGAGCTGGCCACCGCGATAGCGGTAGGGGATTAGTTGCAGTTAGTTACAGTGCGACCTAGGAAGTCTTTGTAGGCTCTGCATCTGACACTGTTACCGCGTCCGTCCGTGTAAATTGCTTCAGTCTGATCGAGGAAGTTACGTCGGATTGTGGTGCTACCACCAAGAGAGTCGTTGCATCTGTAATTGTCTAGGAAGTCATACCCACAGGTTTGGCTGTAGTTGGCGAAAGCAGGCGTGGGCAGGATAATGGAAGCGGCGAGGATGATGGAGCTGGTGATGAGTTTCATGATTGTGATGACGATGATGCTAGTGTGAGTGTCAGCTAAACAAACGTGAAAGGCAGTTCACAATAAGTTTGGCGGCGACTTTGTTCTCCACCATTGTTGTGAATTCCTGTTCCTGTTGATTGAGTTCCATCTGTTGCATGTAGTAAGCAGCTTGGATCTCGTTAAACTGTTGCTGTGTGAGACCTTTGTAGTTGTCCATGATGATGATGTCAGTGTGAGTGTTCAGTGAGTTGGCGCCGCGTCAGCGGGATGCGTCGACCTCGACGACAAAGTAAACAATCGAAGACGGATTTGACATAGTGAACTTCGTCACTGCGTCTTTAAGTGTTTCCGCCTCAATGACTACTTCACCACGAGAAGTCAGACCTTGCTTAGGTTTGGTTCTGTAGTTGATCTTGAACTTCATAGTCCTCAGAGGGTGAGAAGTCGTTAATATATTTAAGGATCTCTATGAGATCTTCTATCTTGTCTGCAATGTCGTTAGGGATGAGACGATCTTTGGAGTTTACTAGATAACTCCAGCGAGCCAATGAATGATAGGCTAGTTGATACTCATCAAGACTGTAGAGTGAATAAGGAAACTCAAATGACACAGGATGTAGATGCGGTTGGTCCATGTTAGTCCAGGAAGAGATGGAGAGGTTGGAAAATGAGTGGATTACTTAATGATTTACTTGGGATCGCTGAAGTAATAGTTCATCTGGAAAATCTTCGAGCCACGTATCAAAATCCATTGGAGAAAACCAGTCGTCGTAGAGATACTGCGGCGTGGGATCAAAGTCGTCCAGATAATCTTCAAAGAGAGCAAGCAGAATGTTCATAACTAGGTGAGCGAGGGATTGCGTTCAGCAGTAGATAATGAAGGATGGTTGTCGATAAGGTTGCCCTCGCAATCGTTGTCCTTGATTGATACAGACTCATAGCAATCGCCAGAGCTGTTGTTAATAAACAACTGCACGTCGTTTCTGTCGCGCAGATCGATTTCGATTTCCTGGCCGTCCGGGAGAATTACTGTGTGCCAGCCGCCGTAGCTCGGGATTTTGAGTGTGCTCATTGTTGTTTGGAGAGATAGTTGTTGACTTTGGTGCAGAACTCATCCATGGATTTACAGTTCTGCTTTCGGAACTTACCTAATCGATTGTTGTTACAAACTAAGAGCATCTTGCCTTCTGATTTGTGCCACATGAAGGTAGCGAATCGTGAATTCTCGTAGATACAATTGATCCACTTGTCTGGATCATCCATTGATACTCTCAACGCGAAAGATTCACGGTTGGCAAGTTCAATAGAACGAACACGAGAGTAAGGTGCATCCACACCAGGGACATTGAGGCGGTCGATGTTAGTCATTTGATTTGGAATTTGATTCTGTCAAAGAGAGCGTAGATCTCGTCACTGGTAAGCAACACTTTCGTGCCTGACCCGTCAGTGAACATCAAGGGAACACCTGGCTGAACAGGAATAGAGTCAGCCCACATAGAGACAGCGTGAGCTAAGAACTTTGCTTCGTTAGTTGATACTTGCATGATCAATTCCAGTAGTTACCAAGTTCGAATTCTGCGCGGAAGCTGCTAACTAGCTGCTCAGCAACAAACAGACGCATAGATTTAGGGAAAGTATTACGTAAGTTCTGTGTCATGCTGCATTGTGTGAGCAAATAATCTTTAGCAGCAGGAGTAACTAGGTTTCGTTCAATATATTTAACAGCGCGTTCGTAGTTAAAGTCACCTCGTTGGTGAAACTTAGATAAACATTTGCCGACGGAGTTGTAGTGTTCGCCGGAGAAATTGCGGGCGTAAAGATCAAGTTCAGTCGCCGCGTGGCAATCGAATTCAGTCATGATGATGATTCACCTGTAATTTGATGTGAATTTGAGAGAATGAATCCCTCAGGGTGTCTGACATAAGTGAGACACCGGGAGAGAATCAGAGTGATCACGAATGATCACCAAAAATGTTAGATAGCCCCCTACTTTGCACCACGTAGTTAATACATGGCCCCGGTAGGGAGCAATCTATGGAAATTGGCCTCAAAATAAAACGAGACACACTGCACATTGTACGCATAAAATGCTATGCGATTGCATTATTTAACACTAACCACGAAAAATAGCTAGTGCATTGTGTCCAGACCGTGTCCAATGGACACGCGGAAGAACCCAGAACCCTTATGGGCACTGGGATTTGAATGTTTGCGTACCTGTCGTGAATGCAGATACGCCATCCCCGGATGATGACCGGAGGCATTCCCTGGGCGTCTGTATGTATACAGAGCGCAGGAAGGATAAAAGCTTCCTGATAACAAACGATCGGTACCTGACAGCACACCTATGGCGTGAGGTTCGACGCGAACGGGATTGCGCCGCTTGCTAAAAATGTTTATATATCTCCTGCGCACGTCCCTTCCAAGATTCGCGGCCTCACGGCATCACACTACTCACCTGTGCGCAGTCGAATTGTCTAGGTTCGGGCAGACTCTCCTGCCTGTCAGCCTCCATGCGGCCCCCTGGTCCTAGCGCTCGTCAGTGATCTGAGGATCAATCGGCGCACTAGGTGCGCTTACATTCTCAGACCGTGACGACCTGCCGTGTGGGCCAGCCGTGCGGTGGTTTCGGATTGGAAGCGGACGGATCGCCCGCTTGCTGAAAAGCGTATCACGTAAGGTCAGCCGACCGGAACGAATGCTTTACAGACTGTTGTGATCGATCGGATGGCGGGGGAGGAACGAAGCCTCGCAAGCCGCTCACCTCTCGACTCGTTCATGAGATCACGAATCGGTGGCCAGTGCCAAAACTCTGTGCAGGTTGTGCGATTGGCACAACACCATGAGCCTGATGCACTAGGTGAACCGGAGAAGGAAACGCGCGACGCGCGGAGATAACGCGCACACACGCACGCACACACGCACGTACACGCGCGCACATACACGCGCATATACACACGCGCGCACGCATACACGCGCACACGCACGCGTTTATATATACAAACACCAAGTCAGGCTAGGGCTTCACATGTAGGGCCGGTAGGTATAAAGAATCCTGCCCGCAATCGACCCTTTTTTTTAGATATAGAAGCTAGGCGACGGGGCTGGCGAGAAGGGTCTGGTTATCTTGCTGGAATTTTGGGGTCAAAATGTTGGATGGTAGTATAATAACAGGCGCAGAAAAAAATTTTGCGCCCTATTTTTAGATGTCAAAGGCAAAATAAATTTTTTCAGGGTGTGAATCGAAGAACTTAAGGGTTGCAGGGCAGAGCCAACCTTTGAAACCACCGTCTTGGACATCGAATTGGTACCAAGCACCACCGTGTTCGTTAGAGGTTTTGGTCATGTGCCCCTGGCAAAGAGGGAAATCCTCGGCGGAGAAGACGATGCGGTGTGTTTCTTTTGTTTTGTCGCCGTACGCATCGATGCAGAAGTCGATAATTTCGGGAATGCCTGCCACAAAAGGCTCGTGGGTCAAGCCCCTAGCCTTATCAGTGAAGGCCCAAGTACCACAGTGCTTGTAGATTTGGATAACCATCATGGCGTTGCTCATAGTCTTGGTGTTAAACCGTGAGAACTCTACCATATGAGGTGCTTTCAACCTTGATTTAAAAAATTTAAAAAGTTTGAATTAAAATATTCCTAGGTACTAGATGTAAATGACTTCATCCGATTTTGGATATAAGTTTTTTGAGCGTGAGCTTAATCGTATTCAAGGTTTAGAGGCACCTGAGCCTGCTGCTGCGGCTGAGCCAGTACAAAGGTCCCTTTTGTATGGTCCAAGGCAGAGACAAACCCAATTCAATCTTGATTTAAGTTCTGAGCTGCCTTTCCCTGGCACTGCTGGAGTGCTTGATTGGCGGCGTTCGCAAGTTCTTCCACAGGTTTTCGACTTTTTAGGTCGTGCTGGAGTCGACAACGAGATTCTCGAGCGTGATAGGGCTGAACAACGACAGCAACGACAGCGACGAGAAAGAGATCGTGCGCAACGCCGTGTGTTGAGCGAGCAAACCAATAGGTTTTCGTCTGGTCCTACACCTACTGTAAACACTCAGATCCTGGACTCTGATATTTACAATCAATATATACAAGAACCAATTACTGGGTTAAACCGTGAGATTCGTAATGCTCAGGTACTAGATGAAGTCCGTGCTACTGACGAGCTTATACAAGGTCTTGATGAACTGACTCGTAAGTACCCAGAACTAACAAGTCTTTTACAAGATCAAGAACAGAACCAAAATCAAAATCGAAGCAGACGCATCCGCGGTAAGGACTTCGCCCCTTATATGCAGTATGCAGATACTGAGCAAATGTATAGCGATCCTGGTGATCGTGCTGATCTATACAATCGTCTACAGAATACGGAGACTGGTAAGCTCTATAATTTCGCTGAGATTGAATCACGTTATGTTTCTGGTGATCCTGAGCTTCAATCAGCTGCGAGGCAGGATCTTTTAAGAGCTGGTGCAACTGAGGCGGAGCTTTCTTCAATCGAAACTCCTGCTTTTCAACAAAATCGCCCCGTGGTTGGCGGAGGTGGGTATTTACCGCTCAGCGGTAACGAAGCTGCAGAATATATCAGTGATAGGAGTAGGGCATACAACGAATTAATCGATCGAGCTTACCTAAACCCAGGTACACTTGCAGCTGTCCGGCAGGTTTATCCGGGTTTAACGACAGGCAATAGGGGCGGTGGCGTAGCAAGTTTTTCTTATGACGAAGATGACTTTGTCAGAAAATATCCAGGTTTAGATTCTGATTTATACAGAGCACAAGTACATAAAAATCGTAATTCTGGTCGTTTGCTTGAAATAGATGACCTCGGTCCTGATGTTGAGGTTTCTAGAAATGCTCTCAGGTTCCTGAGGGATTTTCCTGTCTTTGCTCCCCAGAGCATTTCATTTATGACGGGTACACCTGGCCGTGGTCTTGGCTTTGCTACGGATGATATCCCTGATGACATCAGAAATCAGATGCAGAAATTTGTCATGGATGAGGCTCTGTCGAATAACAGAGCTGGAACTATCTTAGAAAATTCACCTTTAGGTAGTTATGACTTAATTGATAAAGCACTTGCGGAAGGTAAAAACACATCGACGAGTAGTTATCTTCGAAAAGCAAATCCTTTTATTGAGAAAGATGTGCAACCCCCTAATTTCCGAGGTCTTACATATTCAGGAGCGGGTTTTGGCCCTGTGGACGAAAATAATCTGCAGTTCTCGTATGTAGATGCAGAGGGTAACATGGTTCCTTTGCAAATTTCGAAAGCTGATAGACCTTTAAAAGGTTCTGTTCGTCCCCGAGGAAAGGAGTTTGTTTCGACTCCTGCTTTACCGGCGAGTGCTTCACCTCGTTATTACGGGACTTTGCTCCCTGGAGTAACACCAGCTGATGTTAATAGGATTGCTGGAAACATCAGACGCACCCCGTCTTCTTTATTACCTGGTCTTTCTGACTTAATCCCTAGTAAAGAGGCAGTACGCCGTGGCTATGAAGAAGGGCCACAGGCTATGGGTGAACAAATGGCAATAGATTTTGCTGCGGGTCTACCTTTAGCTGTGACTTTAGCTCCTATTCTTTCAACACCAGCTTTAGCTCCCTTTGCTCCTGGCATTGGGTTGGGGTTTGTGACCACAGCTGCAGGTGAATCTCTTAATGAGGCGACAAAACAACAGACTGGAAAGAGTCTTGTTCAACGTATTCAAGAGACTGCAGGCGCTGTAGGGGGAGATACGACTGTGATTGGCAAGCCTAGGCAACCTCTACGGCGGCCTCAAAGTAACTATGTAACTCCTGAAATTACTCAGATGTCGCCACAAGCTGTGCGTGAAATGAAAGAAAAAGTTCAACGGCAAGCAAACGAAAACGAATTTCAACGGCGTTTACGTTTAGCTGAAGAAGCAAGGCAACAAGATCCTTGGGATTTTGGTATCACTGAACTGCTTTTCGGTAGGTAATCAGATTTATAATAGTTTTAGACATAGAAACACCCGTGGGATTCGAAGATAATCAAAAAGAGCAGATGCTTGCAAACGCACTTTTAGATGAGTACGTCGGTGCTTTGTTGGATCCCGCAGGTTTCATTGATAAAGCCAGGGGAGTTGCAGAAGAAGTAATTGAAGGCGACATGATTGCTGGTAGGCCCGGTTATTTCCCTTCGGAACAGGAAATGCACGAGAGGATGCGCGAGCGATACAGTAATACTCCTGAAGGAAGGGCTCTTGAAGATCGAATCATACAAATGAAGAGGAAATACGGTGGTTTGAGGGGCGTTTAATTGCGTCTAGACTGTTAACAAAGGGATATTTGGATGCTATCGACTGAAATTCGTAAAAAAGCCGAGTTTATTTGTTCCAGAATCGCGCAGGGAGCTGAAGTTAAGCTCTCAGACATGACGTGGATACAAAAGTGGGCTAAATCGAACCATTCAGTCGAGTCGATGCTACGAAAAGCGCGTCGGAAAGCATTAAACGGGGATATTCCTCCTGAAGGACTAGATAAATTCCTGGAGGATATGGATTTAGGTGACCCAGATCCGTCAGATCACCTTGTTGGGCCTCAAGACCCCACAACAATCGCAGAGTGGTTTACAAGTAAGAAGAAATGGTTTGTCGATGACGAGGGTTTTAGGGATTAAAATTAATTAGATAGGCTTGAGCTGTAATGTCTCCGAAACCTGTGAGCCCTTCAAGCTCGAATCTAGATTCTGCGAAAGCTAACATGAAGGGGCTTTTGTTAGACGCAATCAAATCTTTCTCGTCACCCTCACCTACTCCCGTTATTTGATATGGAAGCTTTTAAACGCGAGCTTCTTGCCTTAGCTAGGCAAAAATTACAACGACCAGGGACGGGTGGGACTGAGATTAATCCTGCGTTTTCTAATCTTTACGACGACGCTTATACCGCTTCTGTTCTTCAGGCGTTAGCTTCAAAGTACGCGGGACAGTGAGTTAGCTAAGGCTATTAAAACCTTTAAACAAGGTTTGCACAGGGTTTCTCTAACTTCGACCTTAGGTATTGAAGCAAGCGCATCTTGGCGTCACGAGGAAGTTTAGGGTCGAGCATGATCTCGATCCTTCTTGTCTCCCACGCGTCGCAGGTAATGTGCCAATCGTAAGGCCCATTACCGTGGTGAGTAAAGAGTAAGGAAGACAGTAGAAGGTTTGTTAGTAGCATTTAAAGTTATATAGTGCATAGTTTTAGTTTAGGTGTTTTGTCGTTAGAAAATCTTTTTTGATTTAAAATATATTATCGGCTTTAATGCCACCGATACGGAACTGGAGTCGGACCCTAATGGACTTTTTAAATCCTCTGAGTAGGTTCGTCGGTCAAGCGGTAAATAAACCTGTTATTCCTGGAACGAACATCCGAGTTCCCCGGTGGTTAGATCCTCGTAGGGTTTATCAGAATCCTGCTCGTGTTTTAGATCCGACTGGTGTTCGCGGTGGGATTATTACAGGTTTAGCTATCGATGCGGTTGGCAATGCTTTAGGCGTACCCAAGAGTATCACAGGTCCGATCGAAGCTGTTGTAACTACGCCTGGTCCTTTGCCTGTAAAGCTTGGTGCTTTTTTAGTTGCAAACGAGTTAATTAATCCACGTTCTGCAGGAGGTGCTATTTATGACGAAAGTGGTAATCTGACACCTACCGCCAAACAACAAAGAGATATTGCTTTAAGTCAAGGCAAACCAGATCCTTTTGGTATTGGTAATAGACCTGTAATTCAACCCACTACACCGGTTCAACCTAAACCTCAAATTCAACCTGAACCTCAAATTCAACCTGAACCTCAAATTCAACCTGAACCTCAAGTTCAACCTGAACCTCAAGTTCAGCCTGAAGAAACCTACCCGCGTGAAACCGATCAGGAGCGTGGTTCTACCGGAGCATTACCTGGTCGTTCACCGGAACTTTCTAGCCCTAAGCCTCAACCGGAGCCTATGAATGAATTGGCTAAGGCTTACCTCGAAACAGAGATTGAAGGTAGGAAACTAGAGAGTACAGGTGAGCTTCAGCGTCGTTTGTTCGAAGGTGGAGCATTCGGTCGGGGTGCATCATTTGACGACGTTATGGTTTGGACTGAAGCAAACCCTGGTTTGGCTTATCGCGTCGCAAGTCAGAAAGGTCTGTTGTGAAGGATGAGTTCGTTCTAACGCTTGAGCTGACGGACACTGATATAAGGCAACTTGCCGCCACGCTTGATTTTCATTATCAGAATTGGCCTGGGTATCCTGCTGCCGAACCCGAGGAACAAGAGCGCATAAACTTTTTACGCCAAGTTATGCGCTGCGCTTTGATGGAAGTTTCGTTCCTGCGGGGGTCTTCTAGTTAGCTAACTAGGTTAGTCCACTTAGTTAGACGATTTCGACGTGGGTTACGACCCAACCTTCTCTGCTCAGTTCTAGTCGTTTTCTGTCTTTTTTATCCTTCGGTACGTCTACGAGCCAAAACACACCATTCTGGTAGCAATACAGCCGGGCTAAATTGATCACGTCAGGGGCTCCTGGGTGAGACTTTATTTTACTTTCTTCTTCGGCGCCAGTTTCGAGATTTAGAATAAAGAACCTGCAGATCGACCGTGGCGCAAGAGGTTTGGGCAATTGATCGAATTTCGGAGCAGTTCGGCAAGCTGGTGTCACTAGCTTCTAAAGTGTGTCCAAACAGTTCCGTGTTCCCACGGGGTTCGGACCTTGGGCGTAAGCCTGAGTATTCGTTAATGGCCCACATGACATGGGACGAAAACGGTGAGCTAAGGATTGACTAGATGAGGCGAAGGCAAAAGGCTTTTCACATTTGGGCTAAGGCCCTTGGTGATAAGTCTTCGGATAATAAAGTTGTTGCCGACACGGTGGCTTGGGTAAGGACTTTTATCTTTGTCTCTTACTTAGCCACCAATTGCTTTATTGTTGCTGGTGTGATTCGGCATTGGAATGACGGGCTTTGAATTTATATAATCTGTAAGGGTTTAGCAAACGCACTTTGCGCCATTTTAGTTAAATCGATCGCATTGTTAGTATAGTTTTGTCTAGGAATCACGTAATCCCTAGGTTTCTTGGTTTCTTGTTTGGCGATGTCTGAGGCTAATTTTATATACATGTCTTCGATCTGTTTATTTGCTTCTATAAACGGCTCAAGATCTGGTCCGCTGTAGTTGCTCACTAAGCTCCTTTCACTGGGTTTATCGAGATTTGCGATAACTTCTTCAAGAAGTTTTTGCGCTGTTGTGCTTATTGCACGTTGCTCTACTTTGTCTGGAGTTTTTGCGGCTGGAGTTTCTGCGGCTGGAGCAACTGCATTGATAACAGCTCCTTCCTCGGGCCGATTGATATCTCCATGACCGACACGGAACATCTTACGCCCTGTGGGGTCTAATGCTTCACTGTAAAAACCGTAGTCACCTCCCGAAGCACGTCGTATTGTACCTCCTTCAACACCAGGAAGATAGATTTCAGCACCTTCAGCCGATTTCCCCCACCTATCTTCTGTGGCGAGTGGTACGTAGTAGTCGAGTGAGTCCCAATTGGGTCTATAGGCGTGTGCGTTTATAACGTTTGTATATAGTGATCTTTTTTGCTCAGGTGAAGATGCAGGGTTCCATCGAAGACCAACAACACCTTGGTTTGAGAATTCAATTACACGACCCTGTTCTTCATATTTTTTTGCCAGGGAATCGAGTGCTTTTATTTTTTCATCTGTTGGAAGCTCACTAAGTATTTTTAAGTCAATATGGTATGGGTCAGACCCACCTATTCTCTCTGAAGGCCCTGTGTAACCAGAACGGTATATAGGGTAATACGGTGCCACTTTATGCTCGTGACTTAGGTTATTAAAATTAGTCTAACATTGCTTTTCGATGAATTAGTTCAAATTTATTATGTGTACGGTGCTTTATTGTTGCTGGTGTGATTCGGCATTGGAATGATGGACTTTGATGACTCCGACTTTAGGGTCGAACATATCGATGATTTTGGGATTCTGGTTGAAGCTCTTTGGGGCGCCAGAGCATTCGTGAGCAGTTGGCATCTGGTCGATGAAAAGAAGTTGATGTTGAACAGGATGACCAGGCCAGATGGCTGGCACTACATAAAGGAGGCTATGGCTGAGAAGGAAGAGCATCAGGAATAAAAAAGGAGAACAGAGGGCAAGCTCTAGAAGGATGTGTGGTCAGTGTTGTATATAAAAACCGCGTGAGCGTCAAGCTGCTAGTGGGGAAGGTGTGGGGCGCGGGCCGAAACCCCTGGGCGCCCCTCATGTAATCAATTAGTGATCACTCAGCTCACCTTGCATACCAACTGCCACCCAGTGAAGATTGCTAGATCCATTGAAGCGAAGGCGTTCAAAGCCATATCTACGCCTCGTTTAACGTCAGGGTGTCCGTAGTCGTCGAAGATTACAATTCCGCCGGATTTGACCATGGGGACGTACAAGGTCGTATCACGGGCAACGGAGTTTGGGTCGTGGGCTCCATCGATATAAAGCACATCGATCCAAGCTTCGCCGTCGTTTCGTCGGTTTAGTTCAGGAAAAACGTCCCAGCTGCATCCTTTGATGATCTCTACCTTAGCAGCGTTGTCGGACTTAGCGATGTTGCCTCGGGCAATAATCTCGATATCCGCTAATTCCGGGTAGTTTTCGGGATTCTCGTGGTGTTCATCGCTTCCCGTGAACGGATCGATCGAGGTAAGGCGAGATTCGGGGTGCCCAAGGTAAAAATCACTCCAAAAACAGCTAGAAGCACCTTCATAAACGCCGATTTCGACGATTTGACGCTTCGAA
>Ga0208162_1000505_pt1 | contig 22594 bp, 12 predicted proteins | sample CB_VirMetaG_4_FD_184539 | JGI IMG/M metagenome (GOLD analysis project Ga0208162, IMG submission 184539) | Freshwater to marine saline gradient viral communities from Chesapeake Bay - CB_1508_1M Viral MetaG (SPAdes) (version 4) | ecosystem: Environmental > Aquatic > Marine > Coastal | place: USA... | reverse complement strand
AAAAATATATATATAGCTTTGTAAATATGAGAGAGCATTTAAAACAAACAACTAACCAAAGCTCTCCGATAGTGTAGATGAAGAACGAGGAGCAGAGGATAAGATTCATAAACTCAACAATGGACTGCCTCCACAACCTCTGTGACGATCTCTACGAAGCACTAATGGATTCACAGTTTGATGATGTAAAAGGTATAGCTGAAGAAATGGAAGACCATCTCAGTGATTTAAAGGAAACATTTTCAAATGAAATCTAAGAAAAAAAGAATACTTGTCATTGGTGATTTACATGAACCATTTTGTTTAGACGGGTATTTAAAATTTTGCAAAAAAACTTATCGTGATTATTCCTGTGATCATGTTGTGTTTATTGGGGACGTGATAGATAACCATTATAGTTCCTATCACGAGACAGATGCTGACGGGATGGGTGGTAGAGATGAGCTTGAATTAGCTATACATAAAATCTCTAAATGGTATAAAGCCTTTCCCGTAGCTGATGTCACAATAGGAAACCATGACAGGATGATCATGAGAAAAGCAAAGACTTCTTCTATACCAACTAAATGGATCAAGGACTATAAGGATGTTCTTGGTGTACCTGGTTGGAACTTTGTAGATAGGGTTGTATATGATAATGTTCAATATATACACGGAGAAGCTGGTACGGCGAGGATGAAGTGTAGGGCAGACATGATGTCTACCGTGCAAGGCCATCTACACACCCAGTGCTACACTGAGTGGTATGTTGGGCAGAACTTCAAAGTATTCGGGACTCAAGTGGGGTGTGGTATTGACCATGATAGTTATGCAATGGCGTATGCTAAGAGAGGTAAAAAGCCTGCAATAGGATGCGCCGTTGTTATTAACGGACAAGCAGTAATAAATAAATTAATGAACCTTTAAATATGTGGACAATGGATAGTAGTGATATTATAAGTGGAACAGAGATTGGTTATGTAATTGATAAACCCGTCTCAAGAAAAAGTATGCCTGTTTATACGGGTGTTTTAAAGTATTTCCCAGATGCTTTGAAAGAAGTGTCTAAGGTAAGTAACGCTGGTAATTCACAGCACCACCCAGACAAACCATTACACTGGGATAAATCAAAGAGTACAGATAATGAGGATGCTTTAGTAAGGCATCTTATAGATCATTCTAAAAATCCTGTTGATGATGATGGGATGTTACATTTAGCTAAGGTTGCTTGGAGAGCCCTTGCTTCTTTACAAATATATCTAGAAGAAAAATAATTATTTTCTTTTCTCTGGTAATCTACCTTTAGTTATATTGTATACCTCATACGCACTAAACTTACCTTTCATTTCTTTTAGTATGGTTTTTCTGTCTAATCCTAGTTTTAACATTCCTTTATAAAGCTCTATAGCCTCTACCATAACTTTTTTATATTTTTGATTTGCTTCGTTATATCTCTCATCAAGCTCTTCTTTACTTATTTTTTTATCTTGATATTCATATACAGCTTTTCTGTAGTCTTTAGAGGCTTCGCTTGATCTTGCTTTAATGTCAATAGACTTATATAAAACCTGTTCTTTTAAATCAATTGGCCACTCTTTAAAACCTGTCAGCTGACCTATAATTTCATTAAATGGAGTGTCTGATCCTAAAACTTTTCTAGCTGAAGTTACAGCCCCTGGCTCAAACACCTTCCACAACCTTGACATAATTTTATCGGTAACCTCATTTGGAGTGTCTGTCTCATTAAATATTTCCCTCCCATAATCATCTTGATTAGCCGTAATATTTGTAAGGGCGTTGAATAATATATCTTTTTTATAGAATGGTCCTACTATTTCATCAACAGCCGCTCCCATTGACTCATAAATATTCTCACCTTTCATATACCCAATTAATGCCTTGTCTAAGAAACCATGTGGATCTGATGCGCTAAAGTTTATATATTTAAGTCCATCATTCTTCATTTCGGTTATGATAATATTAGCATTCTTTGCCCATGGCGGTAAAGTTATTCTTGCGGCTTCTTGCTCTTCTTCATCTGCTACACCAAACAAGCTTAATATAGCTGATTTAACACCTATTGTAGCTAATATACCTGTTAGTCTTTTTACACCTATACTTCTTGTTCTAGGGTCTTTTAATTCTTTAAATGTTAAATCAATAATATTATAAGCTGTTCTCATTGCCTCAATTTGGAAAGAAATAAAGGTACCAGCAACAGGGAATGCTTTCATAAATTGACCAAGCTCACCTATTCTAGAGTAGTTAGGTAATATATTTTTAGTTATCTCTGTAATATAATCTAATACTTCTTTTCTTTCTGCATCATTTAAAGAATCAAAACTTTTATTAAAGAATGCATCCGCGTATCTTCTTTTTTCATTCTCATATGAAATAATTTTAAAGAAATCATCCTCCGCTTGGTATAGGTTTTGAGCAAAGTCTCCAACTTTTTTAATCTTCTTCTTTATTTTAGATACTGGAGATAGTTTAGGGTCGTTCATTCTTTTTATCAAAATATCTTCTATTTGACCTTCAGATCTAAACATTGCCTTTATTTCTCCTAATGTAGCACTTTGATTTATAATACCTGCTCTTATATACTCATCTAGTTTTTGCCTTAAGTCTTTATCAGATAAACCTCTAAAATCATTATAAAGAACTTGTAATGAATTAAAATAATCCTTTGGATTAGTGTACCCATTATATGACATAAAGAATAGGTTACCAATAACGTTCTTTGCGTGTGTTGCAGGTGATAATATTGTCTTAGAATATTTAACACTACCTACAGCTTTTAACCAAACATCATATAATCCTGATAAAGGACCAGATACGCTTACAATAGGACTATTGTTCATCGCCTCTGCAATTTCTGGAGTGGTGTACATACCATTTAAAGGATTCATTGTATCAGAGCCTTCTGCTGCTATTTGTGTATTAAACTCATCTGTTCTTTCATTAAAGAAGAATACACCCTCTCCAGCTTCCTTCATCTTGTTTAAGAACTGTTGGTTAGCAACTAAAGCTGAAATCTTTTGTACTGATCTAGCATAATTTAATGCAGGGTCTGTGTATTCACCCATTAACGCTCTTATTTCAGAAGGAATATCAATTCTTTGTTTTAATATACTTGTTCCTTTTGATCCTAATTTAGATCCTTGTAAGTAATCATTAGCACCTTCAACCGTTAATATGTCTTGAATTTTTTCATCTACTAACTTTTGTAATTCAGCCTCAACTGTGTTATTGTTTTTAGCCGCAAGATCCTCTGCTATTTCTCTATACTGATCCCTTAATTTATTTTTAGCGGCCTGAATAATTTCTTCACTTGGTTTGTAATCAGGATTATCAAATACCTCATAAGACCTAGTCATATATGAACCTATATTATCTAATATATTATCTTTTGATTCTTGAGCGCTTACAGCCCCAGAGTTAACTAATTGTCTAGATAAATGGTCTATATGTGTTCTCATTGCGTAAGCAACGTCTTGAAATTCTGGATGTAAAGCCTCTAAAGGTATATTACCTCTTAAATATTTATCTATAAAATCAATAGCTAAGGCTTTATCTCCTTTGTATTTTTTTAATAATTTCTGTAAGTCTTTTAATGTGTTTTTTGCTTGCTTTGACTCAGCCTCTATCATTCCATTCAATGATTCTTTTGCAATATGCATGCTCTTTGGCATAAAACCTCTTGATGATAAATATTTTCTTCTTAACTTATCAAAGAAATTAAACACAACACCATTGTCTGTGAACATATTCTCAGCCTTTGCTCCAGCTATAGATTTTTCTTTTTTGTAATTATCTATAGCAATATTCATCTCTTCAACAGATATACCATTGTTTTTAGCAAACTCTCTCATAGCTCCTTCAGTAACATCTGCTTTAAATCCTTTCCTAGCTATTTCATTTGCGGTAATACCTTTCTCTTCATTTGATACCTGTTTTCTAGTGTTCCCCTTCCACCAATGATCACTTCTATCATATTCTTCTGTTCTTTCTAGAAGAGTGTTTAATCTTTCTTGCTCAGACATTGTCCTTCTTTCTTGAACATTTCTAGCCTCTACCTCTCCATACGTAGTCATGTATAGATAATTATGTAGAGTTTGTTGAGCAGACATAAATAAGTAAGGCTTAGTTTTTGCAAAAGCTGCCGCGTTTTTAAATGCCTTATTTGCTTGTTTATATTTTTTTATAACATCAGCTGGAGGTAATGCGTCTATTCCAAAAACTTTTTGCACTAAAGGAATAACAATATTAATTGGTAATCCAAGCGGAGATGAAACGCCTACAAGATCATCATATATAGCAGACGATACTACTGTATTCCCTGTTGCTGAACTCACCCTTGATGTTACTCTTCCACTTCCTCCTTTTGCGAAACTTGGCTCTCTACGTTGTATTGCATGTTGAACCTCATGTAATAAAGTGCCTAAAACTAAATCATTAGTTTCTCTAACAGGTTCAATCTCAATACCTTTCTCTTCATTATAAAAAACACCATTATAAGGTAAGCCAGGTACACTTTTCACTGGAATTTTTTCAAACCCTGGATATACCTCGTATAACCTTGGAAAATCTAATACCTCTCCTAGTGTGTATTCTTTGGCAGATAGTGTTGGGAAATCAACCTTTAAGAATGCCTCACCGTCAAATAACTCATACTTCCAAGCGCCTTCAGATCCTTTTTGCCAACCTGTAGCTAATAAAATTTTTTGTGGGTCCATACCTTCTTTTTCCATTACCTTAGCCTTCTCTAAATTAACCTTACCTGTTATGCCTAAATCAGCATTAGGTCCTAGTATAGATTTTCTTGGAGCCGCTTTGACAACACCATCTGGTGTTATAATATCTATATCAGTATCTTTTATAACCTCACCTTCAGCTAGCTTTCTACCTATTGTATTTAATACATCTATAACCTCAGCATCTGTGAATTGTTTAAACCCAAATAATTTAGCTAACTTATCTAACCATTGCTTTATAATGTTCTGCGTTGGCTTAGGTAAATTAAAATACTCAGATGCCATCATGCCTATAAGCTCAGCTAGTTTTTCTTCTGACTGTATATTTTCACTATAATTAGCCGCGAAATCATTTAATACTTTTTTAAGCTCTGGAGATGCAACCTTCTCTACAGCCTTGATCATTTCATCTGTTATCTTTTGAGCATTCTCATCTGTCTTAACTTTTTCTAAAAGTATAGCGTGGAACGCCTCATGGAATATAGTAGTAGGTGTTGCTTTAGATGCGTTAATACTTATAACCTTTGTTGCAGGATTATAATCACCCGCTGATTTTTGTTTCCTATCTTGTTCACCTACAGCCTCTGCGTAATCTTGTTCACTCTCATATACCTCTATCTTTACATCAGGTACCACCTCAGATAATACGTTCTCTATATCTGTAACTTGTTTTCTTTGATCTGGAGTTTTAAATATTTCATTTAGCTTTCCTACACCTGCTTCTGTTTCAGTTGGAGGTGTTAACTCTCTCTGTATTTCTTTAAACTCTTTAGGTGTAAGTTTTTTTGGACTATCACCTGTTGCTCCAGTTTTTATGTTCTCAAAAGTATCTAAATTAAATATAGATTCCTGCCCTAGTTCTCTAGCTATCTCTAATGCTCTGTCCTTCATTGAAACGGGTGCAATAATAGTTATGTCTATTGAGGCTTTATTCTCGTTAGGGAATTTATATATACCTACTTTTACATTGTCAGCACCTATAGACTCTTGATTCTCTATTATAAAATCATTTATCATTTCTGGAGTTAACTCTTCAGGCTTAATATTTTTAGAAGCTAAACCTATAACAAGACCTCCTTTTTCATACTTAGAACCATCTAAATTCATAGTAGCTCCGCCTTCTTCTTCTATAGGTAATTTTTTTAAGTTTTCTATTTCTTGTTCAGTGTATTTGTCTAATTTCTTTGGAATTTCAACAACCTGCTCAATATCTTTATCTGTTTCTGTTTCGGCAGCTTCTTCAGCTTCTCTAAGTTCGTTTTGGAATTCTTCATCTTTTTGTAATAATTCATTAATTTTTTGTTCTTGTTCTGGAGACTCAGCTTTTTTTAATAGTATTTGATAACCTATATCTATAGCGCTTTGCCCTCTAAACTCTACGGGTTTATCTCCTTTTTTGATAGACACTGATTTAATAGTTCCATCTTCATTATATTCTATACCTTGAGTAGGTAGGTCTTCTTGAATGGTATATTGAGTGTCGTTTATTTCTATATTACCTTCTTTATTTATAAAGATTTCTGAAGGTTTAAAGTCTATACCTACATCAGATATATTTTGTCCTGACAATTCATTTACATTACCAATCTCTGTAATATTTCCTTCTGAATCTTCTACTACTAATTGTTGACCCTCAATAAATAAATCTCCTTGTATAGGTGTTTCTAGTTCTGTACCACCTAATTTAGTTAATGTAATAGGTCTGTTAATTGCATCCTCTACTTTTACGTCTTGAGCTTCTTCTTTTTCTATAGAGTCATATTCAGCTTTAGCATTATCATTTATTTCTTGTCTTATTTGTCCATACACCTGAACATAAATATCTTGAGCACTTAATCCCTTTGGAAGTGTTGCAGCTATCTCTGTCCCTTTTGCCCCAAAAACTTTTTCAACAGCGCCTTCATAATTTATTTCTTTCAGTATATCATTCCTTCTATTGTCTACATAAGACATTGTGTCTGTGTATTCTTTTGCTTCTTTCTTTCCAAGAGATTTTATATAGTTGTCTATCTTAGCCCCAGCTATTTCATAGTTGTCGTTTGCCTCTACGCCTGCCTTATCCATTAAATTTTTTCTTACACCTGATAGGGTAAGTAGTTCTTTAATATTATCAGCACCTAAAAGCATAGCGTCCGCTTCTATATTTGTTGTTATATCAGCGATATCAGAAACTAAAAGATTTATACTATTGTGTACACCATTTCTTTGAGCGTCCGTAAGGTCTGGATTATTTAATATCTTTTTTAAGGACTGTATTTGATCTGTTTTAGCGTTAATTTTACTTTTATACCTGTTAACGTTTACCTGTGTTAATATTGTAGAATAAGCCACACTAGGTGTATTCATCGCACCACTAGTTATAATAGATGTAACAGCGGTGTCATCTAATGATGATAGGTCTATTTGATCACCTAAGTAAATAAAGTCGTTGATTTGAGTTAACGCATCTATTGAAGTTTCCTCAGCTATCTCTCTTAAAATTCTACCTGTCCAATCCTTACCAGCTCTAAAGACAGCTTTTGTATTAGAGGTAAGAATATCGTCCATAAATTTAGTAGGATTTTTTAAATCCTTAATTACTTTTATTGCGTTAGGGGCTGTACCTAAAAACCTAGTAATTGTTCCCTCAACTAAACCTGTTCCTAAAACAGCTAATGTTTTTTTCCATGGGTCAATATCTCCATCCTTTTGAACCCTTTCTAGTTCATATTTTTCAGCAAGATACTGATCATCTGGTATAATACCTTTTAATTTTTCTAATTCAGCTAATCCTTTTTCAGCTATCTTAACGGTCTCCTGTCTCTTAGTTAACTCATCATATTTTTGTCCAGCTGAAGTAATACCAAACTGGCTAGCAATTAAAGTAGCTGTAGCCGCATTAGATAACCCTATATAACTACCTATACCTGCTGTACCTATAGCTAATGCTAGATTAGGTGCTTGAGTAAAAAGTTCTCTTATAGCAAATGTTCCAAACCTTCCCTCATCAATAGCCTCTTGGTATGTTCTCTTTGTTCTAAAGAAGTTCTGAAGATCCTCTTGAGACTCTGCCATACCCTCTCTTAATTTTTGAGTTGTTATATTCATATAACCAACAGAAGGTAGATAAGCGCCCTCAGGCAATACAGCTTCTTTTATAGCATCTGTTATCATTGTTGGGAACATTGCAAATCCTCCGCCCATTTGAACAACAGCATTTTTCAGATCAGTATATGCCATATCTATAATACCATAGTTTCTCTTAGATGCCTCTGTAAACTCTGCTGAAGTTTTTCTTTTAGAGTTGATAACATCAAGATCATTAGCTGATTTATCTATAAGTTGCATGTAACCATTTACAGCGTCAGACACTTTTTTATATAAAACCTCTGCCTCTGGGGGTATGTCACTACCCGATACAGTTAATGAATTTGTTTCATCATCCCACTGCATTGTTAAATCTGTATATTTTTTCTTTAATTTAGAGAACTCACTGCCTACAGATTTTACTAGTTTTGATAAATCTTTTTTAGCCAATTCTAAATTGGTTGTAATATCAACCTCTTTTTTATTCATTGACTTATCTATCTGAAATACCATCTCTTTTACCTCATCTCTATCAGGCCTTGATTCATAATAGTTCTCTATCTTTAATTTAGTTGCCTTATCTATTTGAGCGTTCCTTAAAGTAGTACTACCGCCTAGATTAAATTGATTTATCTTTTCTAAGGTCTCTGGATCATCACCAAAATATTTCTGTATACCATTTAATACATCATCTGAAGTAAAATTTTCGTATACTGGTAATCTACCCCTAAAGTTTGATGTGTATCCAGTTATTTTTCTACCAGAGGATAGTTCTTGTTTTGCCTCAGGCGGTACAGATACCCCTGATTTTTCTAATGCATCAAATAAGTTCTTGAAATATTCCACATCAGATAAAAACTCATTCTCAGAAGATTTAATAGATATATCTACCTCTTCTTTTATTTTACTTATATCCTCTTCTATTTTTTTAAATGCATCAGAGTCTGCTGTAAACTCTAAGTTTGTAGGCTTACTAAGTAGCTTATTTATTTTTTTTACCTGCTCTTCCTTATCAGTTCCAACACCTAGGATTTTCATTGGTTGTAAATCTATAGTTGTAGTTTCTCCAGTGTCTTTATCAGTAACTTTTAATGCGTCACCTATACCTGTTTCTTCTACTAAATAATTTTTACCAGCTAATTCTTGTTGTAATGTAGTTATTGCTTGTTCTTCAGGTAGATCTAAAAACTTGTTAAGATCAAATGCTTCTCCTGAATATTCCGATAATATAGTTGTTGGATCTTCCTTGATAGTAGAATCCATACCTTCCTCTTGAGAAGTAGAAACGACATCTTCGTCTTTTTTTTTTAACCCTAACAGGATTTCAAAATCAGATAATTGTCCTGAATACCCTTGCTTACCAAACAAATCAAAAATAGTACTCTTAGCCTCAGCATTGGTATTTAATAAATTAACAAACTCCTCTTGAGTACCAGTGTATCCGTTTTGAGTAGCTATATTATATGCGTCTTGTACTGCTTTCTCGTTCATATATTAAGGGTTATAAATAGACATTGGCCCTTGATTAGGATTCGCATATGAGTTAAGTGTTGCGGCTATTTCTTGAGCTGTTGTTACACCAACATTTCCAATCTCTACATTATTGTATGTTATTTTACCATTAACCACATTTATTTTTTGTCGATCTAAACCTAAATCTCTTGCCATGTTTTGTACATTATTCTTAACATCAAAATCATAAACTCCAGAGTTAAAAGCTATCGGATCTGTTTTATAAGTTGGATCTCCATATTGTTGATTCATTGATCTCTGAAGTAAATTAATATTAGACTGGGTTACCTTGGGTACTGGCGGAGGTTTAGTTCCACCTGTAGGTGTTCTTTTACTAACTTTTTTACCTATCTTAACCTCTATAGCATCTCTATAAGCATCCTTTGCAAGTTTTATTTGATCTGGGGTAAGTTTAAAATCCATCTTACCTGTATCTTTATTATAAACAAGACCTACCTCATTTTTACTTGGAGATCCATTTAAATTATAACCAAAGTTCAAATAATCCATTAATACAGACGCTATCTTTTCATTACTACTTAAAGCAGAATCTATTGTATTATTTATCCAGTTATTATATGACGGATTTTTTCTAGCATCTGTAACAGTTTCATTTTTATCTGTATCAATAAAAACTTGCCAATCCTTAACCTTATTAACAACATCGTCCGTGTTTTTATTTACATCAACAAAACTAAATGATTGATTCCTTAGGTTTGATATAGCCTTTAAAGGTCTTAAAGTATTCATATCTATATTACCTTTAGGGTCTATATCTGCCCAGTAACCATTACCACTTTCGTCCCAATGTATTTTTTTATTCTTTAACATTAACTCTTGTCCTATCTCTTCCATTAAAGCTTGATTACCTTTACCTGGTAATTTACTTAATCTTTCTAAGTTCTCATTATAAGATTTTACAGAGTTATTAAAACTACTCCAACTATTTGCTACGTTTTGTTTTATAAGGTTTGCATCGTTTACACTTCTAACACCCTGCTTCATTAGCTTGTGGTTTTCATGTAAAAAATCTCTAGTTTGTTGAGACTGTTGCATTACTACCTGATTTAAATCAGGGTCTAATCCTTGCTCGTATTCGTTTATTTTTGCTAACTGATCTTGATATGCCTTCTCTAGTTCTAGTTTTTTATTCTCTCTATTCTGAGTCTCAGCCATGAGATTATCAGAAATAGTTTTAGTTAAACCACTCCAGTCTATTATTGATTTATCTAGGTCTCTTCTCTCGTACTTGTAATAAGACATATTTATTAAATATTAAATCCACTTGGCATTTGCCCACCTAAACTTGGAGTTTCAAGAGGACTATATAAGTATTTTTGAACAAATGGATCTGGTTGTGCTAATTGACGATTAAAACCATAATTAAACTGGTTTGGAGAACTTACATTAAAAGGACTTGCAGGACTCGCAGGACTCGCAGGACTTGTTGGCTGTTTTCCAAACAAAGGCATTGCTTGATAAGCTGATAATACAGCTCCACCTAAACCTGATAAAGCCCCACTAGCTAGAACACCTGTTGCCTCAGCAGCATCTGCCGCTGCTTTTTGTGCCCCTTCTGCAGTTTCTAATGATATTGTAGCTAAGGCTGAATCAATTCTTGACTGCTCAGCGGCTATAGCTTTTTGTCTGTCAACTAATTCTTTTGCCATACTCTTACGGATTTGTTCTCCGTATTTAGATAATTGTTCCTCAGTCTTTCCTATACCAGCGGCTAATGTTCTAGAATCCGCTTCTCTTAAAAACTCACCCATTTGTTTACCTCTAGCTGTGAGTTGTCTTTGCTCCTCTTCATAAGCTTCTAAAGGTAACTGAACACCTTCCATTCTGTTTACATCTATAAATCTTTTAGCGTCTGCTACCGCCGCAGTTGCCGCCCTTCTAGCATCACTTTCTTTTTTTCTCTGATCTATTAATCCTGCTAGATTCATCCCAGCTCCAAAAAGCTGTAAGCCAACCCCTGCTCCTGCTATTACTGCTGCTGCTTCTACTGCCATAAGTTAATTTTTTGAGTTAATGCAAATATAGTGATTTTTTATGGAAAACTCTTGAATAAAGAAGAGCCTACGCTAAAAAGCTCAACAGCAGATGTAGAGTCGTTCTCTAATTCATATTCCATATAATAACCCGTAACACCATATGACTCAGCTACGTTATTTTTTATAATCAACACAAACTGACTCGCTGAAGGTATAGACCCTCCAGTTACTGTTGTATCCACGGTTATTGTTGTATCTGTTTTAGCTGTTATATCACCTACTAAAGACACAGAACCTCCGCTTTCTTTATATATTTTATCACCTATAGATATCATTGATCCTAATGTAAAATCAAAGGTTAAAACAACCGCTGATGCTGTAGAAGAATCTAAACTATCTATATTACCAATACCTAAAGCAGATCTTAGCTCTAAAACGTCATCATTTGCGTTCCTTCTAATATGAGCAAAATAATCACCCTCTTTTTCTACAAGCCATGTAGAGTCAATAAAACCACTGCCTAAATCACTTGTTACTGTTATGTCCCATGGGGAGTTAGTATCTAATGATATTGTTTTAAAAGTTTTTGTAGCTGATGGTTCGTCATTTACAACCCCTGTTATCTTAGAGTTATACTGAGTACCATAAAAATTATTCCTAGTCGAGTTTGTGTTATGTCTATAAAGATCACCACCTTTAAATGAATAAAAATAATTATTCATACCTATCATCATCTCTGGTTGAAATGAATAAAAAGACGGCCATCCTTTTGCTCCTTGACTATATGTTAAAGTGTATACTGCCATTTGTTAACAAGTTTGTGGATAGCCAAATTCGACTTCTCCAACGTTATTATCTATAAATATATAATTTCTATTACCTGTACCTGATGTTGAATTACCTAGTACATAATAACCAGCATCTAATGGTGTTGTTCCTCCACTATCAGAATAACATGTATCTCCAGCTGTTGGATATGTCCCACTACCATCATGATAGTATGTCTGATCTAATGTATTAACACTTCCGTCAATAGGACAAGTTGCGTTAAATACGCCTACCTGAGACGAAGTATATGAAGTTAAAGAAGCTCCACAACTTGTAATAGCACTAACAACGCCATTTGCTACCTGTGCTACTGTATTAGATGTTATTTTATAGAATCCATCTGATAAAGCTGTCGCTCCATTAACATCAGAGAAAACAAAATTACCTACTTGAGGCAGTGTGTTTGTGTCTGCTACTGGGTCACTAGTTCCTGTAGTTGAAGAGTTTCTAACAAAATAATATGTTTGATCTTGTGTTGCACTACACGCATCATTAGATGTTGTTTCTACACTGCTACTACTAAATGAAGGTAATGATGTTGGACAAATCGCTTTAAATTTAAACGCAGTACCAGAACAAACACCTACTATTCTCAATTCAATACTTGATGGAGATGCGTTTGGTTTTGGAACTACTAATGTATAATAAATATTTCCAGTTGCATTTAAATTAACTGTTCCTGATGAAGGTATAACAATACTAGTTGTAGTTCCTTGATCAACAAAAGATGACCCATTATAAGTAAAATCAGAAACTGAAGTAGTGCTTCCTTGAAGATCAGCAGTATCACAACCTGATGTTCCAGAAGATCCTACAAAATTTAATTCACCCTCTGTTGCTAATTCAACACCGTGGTCGTTTGTTGTTAAGGTATTATATGTACTTGAATCATATGTTGCAAGTATACCATCAGGAATATTGTATGGTTGGAAGTAAATAACAACAGCACCTGTATCGGTTCCTGTATCAATATCTACTGTATAATTACCTACGTTTCCACTTGCAGACACATTACTTCCACAACTCACTGAACACGTACAAGTTTGGCTAGATAATAAATCCCCTGAAGACTGTTGTCTAGATATAGATAAATCACTATAATATCCATCAGCAGCCTTAGTTAATAAGTTAGAATCTGTGTAAATACCAATAGCATCTGATAATTCAGTCCCGTCTACATAATAAGTTGAGGTTGTTCCTCCACTACAATCACAACAAACGTCTTCAGCATTTGTATTAGAATAACATAATGAATCTGCCACACCAATACCATAATCCCATACTAAGTATAAATACTGATGATCAGATGAATTTGTGTATGTAAATGAGGCTTGTTTTACTCCTGTTGATGGAGTGCTAATAGGTGTAGCTTCTTGTAATAACGGTGCTAATGTTCCTATCTGTGCCTCTGTATATAATGTATCTGAAACTAAATACTTAAACTTAGATGTTCCAAAATCTGCTGTATCTCCTGTTTTCTTTACATATTTCATTGTAACAGTTGATCCCTCAGCAGGTATTACCCCTTGAGATTCACTACCTGTAACAGATTTATATAATGACACAGGGCCTTCATCAAATGTAAATGCATCCGTTGTTATTGGACTTGTATGACCAGTTTCTGCCCATGAGTATTCATGGTGTATTGTTTGAGTATCTACTCTATCTGTGTTTTTAACAATTCTTACAACTGTTAAACTTTGTGTAGCTACGCATCCTACGGTTACTTCATATGTTGCGTTTGTTGGTGTGATTATTAATGTTGCGTTGTTTACACTATAATTATCCTTACTAAACGTTAATGTACCTGTCCCTGTAACTGTGCTGTTTATATCTTCAGTTCCATCATATGTAACAGATATATTTACACTACCAGAAGTAACAGAATAATTTATAGTAGAAGTACCTATAACATCATCAAAAGTAACATTATATGTAACCACTTTACTTGAAGATTCTTGAGTTATTGGCATACCACATTCTATTGTGTCTGTTTCTATTTCTAAATCTCTATCAGTCATTGATAAGACATATTCATTCATGTAAGGATCATAGCCTCCTAATAAAATATTATTTTTCTTAGATATAAACTGATCCCTGAACCAAGACCTCATACCTGCTTGAGATATAATATTTAATTTATCTGTCTTTGCAGAACCCCCTTGTATGTTTATAACAGAACCTCTTTTCGAATCTGTAAAGAATATATCTGTTCCATATATAGAAAAACTACCAGGATTATTACTTATACCAAACTCTTCTAATCTAGATATTTGAGTCCCTAAAACCTCTGGTGTACTTACAATAGCACCTCCTGCTCCCGCATCTGATAATAAATTTTTACCAGCTAATACATATGATATCTTATCCTCTTGTAACACAAGAATATCTGTTTGTCTTGCATGAAGTTTGTTTATAGGTCCAAATGATTTCTCTAATGTTTTAAAGTTTACTAAACCTAAGTTAAACTCATTTAATTTATTTACGTTTGTTTCTTCGTTATATACACCACTGTATGTTAAATCAGCATATCTGTGTGCCTCTTTATAATCTTGTTCTGAAACAGATGTAACCCTAGCCCCCATTTTAAATGATGGCTTAGCTAACCCGTCATCTATTTTTAAACTCTCAACACCATTACCAAAACAAAAACAGTCGAATAAATCTACATCAACTACCGCATCATTAGACGCGTCTTGGTTTTTATTGTTTGCCGAATGATATCTATTTGTTATTGAATAACTATCTGTACTTTCGTAATAAATTTCATTCGTATTATTTTTCGCTTCTGTTTCAAAAACTAATAAATTATTAGCCCTAACAACTTCTATAGATACATTTAACCAAGAGTTCCTTCCATTACATTTTCTTCCACCGTTCTTAAAACCTAACCATGCCCTTCCATCACTAGGGTGTCTATAGTATTTTACCTGTAAAACACCGTTACTAAATGATGGGTCTAATATATTACCATTAAAACCTTTATAACTTGTGCTAGATTGTGGTTGAAGATCATTATAACTACCTACAGAACTTATAAAAGTACCTGTTGGAGTAGTATCATCTGAGCTATCTATGTCTGGATTATTTGTAGGATTATCAAACTTAATATTCTCTCCAACAATAAAGTCATACATATTATCATAATCCTTTGTAGCTGTATATGTTCTGTCAAATATATAATACCTAGAACCACAACTACTACCAGAACCTAGTCTTTCATTTTTTATATTAAATGTAATCTGACTACCAGCTGGGATATCATACTCAGTATATGTACCGCTTGACTCAGTCGATGTTCCATATAAAACATCCTTATTCCTACCTGTTATAGTGCCATAATCTATGTTTGAATCTTCAGGCTCACTTATAGAAAAACCAACGGGTTTTATTTTCATAAATACTCCCCCTACTTTTGGAACCTCAGCATCTTGAGTATCATCTATAAAATGTTTCTCTTTATTCTCTAGATCAAGTATTTTCGTTTTTACAACCGTTGAAGTAGGTCCTGTAGATGATCTTTTTACTATTAAGTTATCACCAACCTTAGCTTTTGTTTGATGATCACCTTCTAACTTAACCCACCACGCGCTTTCTTCTGGATCCCAGAAATACAAATTAGAATAAATTGTTTCATATGAACCCTTACTTGGTTTTAATACTAACCTATATCTTTTCGCCCATGTAGGAGCTAAATTTTTAATTGTTGCTTTTATACTATTTTTTGTAGCAGAGTTTTGAGGTGGTACATACACCGTATTATTACTACAAACTAAAGCTGTAGATGCTCTATTGTATTCATCTAAATATACTATACCTAACTCGTAATCCCTATTACTATGTAAGCTTTGTCTATTACCAAGTTCCACAACAGAAACTGTTGTAGTTCCCATGTTAAAATATTCAAAAGCATATGTCCCTGCGTTTGCATCATCTTCATATCTAATTGCAGGAACCTGTAAACTTAATGTATTACCAGAATATGTTATAGCAAAATCACCAGTAGCAGAGGTTATACCACCTCCATCAGCGGTCCATCCTGACTTTGCTTGTATCTGTGCATAAAACAAATCAGTTAAACTATAGCCATTAGCTGCATTTGCAAAAGTTAATGATGATTGAATTGAATCTATAAACTCACTAGACGTAGCTAAATCACCTACAGAAGAAAAGTCCCTAGGAAACGTAAATTGAAATGTTTCTTGATAACTATTTTCAGGAGCAGATGTGTATGTTGCACTACCTCCAAATGAATTATGTACTATATCAAAATCAATATATAATGATCCACCTTCTTTTAATTCTATATCAGATAAATCCATATCTAATTTAGCGTCTGTAATTGTCGTAGAACTGTCTATAGTGTAAGCTACACCATCTGACTCACTTTCACTTACTGAGTTAAAACCTACCTCTTGAGAGACAAGTTCAACCTCATAATCTACTACTGTGTCAATGTCATAACCATCAACATAATTACCATATATTATTCTATTACCCATTACGGTTTGTGACTTAGCTTTTTTAGGTACATTGTCATATACCCTTAACAATTCACTCTCTGGTAATGTTGTGTATATTTTTTGATTATTAAACTCTATAGATACGTCATCATTATTAGACCATCCTTTTTCTACTTTATCAAACTTCTCAACTACATTTATAATATTAGATGTAGATAACTTAAAACATAGGTCTACACCAACAACATCAGAACTACCTGTGTTGAAAGATACTGATACGGAGTTTGCAGTATTTTGCATACCTATCATATCATAATTACCGTAGTCTAATTTAAACTGTCCTGGAGAAAATGCTATTTCTGAAAACTCAGATAACGCTGAATATTCTCCATCTTTATATTTATATCTATAAGCAAACCTTATAAACTTATCCTCTATATAATTTTCTTTTGATCCCCTAGTTATAAGTGTTAATGTAGGTGCAGATACTGGAGGTTTCACAATAACTGCTATATCATCCTCTGTAATTTGATCTACATTTGAAGAAGGTTTAGGGTAGTTTCTTTTTACATTAATTCTTCTAGGTGGGTTATAATTATCCGTAAAGAATAAATACTCATCTATTAAATTAACCCCATTTATTAAATGTTTAGAACTGAAATTTAAAACAGTCTCACTAACAACATGGTATATCAAAACCTCTGTTCTAGTGTTATATGATACAATCATATCTGCATCATCAGATGTTACAAACCAGTAAATTGTTTCATTAGCACCGTCCTCATAAGCACCTATACATAAAGCGTTAGTTAACGTGCTTCCCTCATATTTTAATGTAACTACCTTTTCGTTACCTTTTGAATTCTCTACAGATCCAGCCTCTCCGTTTTCAGATGAAGATATACGTATATTTAAGGCATCCTTATACTCACCATTTGGTATCAATCTCTCATCCAGAGTTTTATTCATTCTGGACCCAACAAAATTCTTATTTATATTCATAGCCATTTACTTTGACCTCTCATTGCCATAATGAGTCGCCCTGGATGTATGTTACTAAGTCTAATTTTTGCGTTTCTTAAAAGCGCTGATTTGTCTTTCTGAGCTCTTCTAACTACATACTCTTGAACACCTACTTTTGAATTAAGTATAACGTACTTTATATAAGCGTATATGTAATCCTCAAATAACTTATTTAACTTTACATCACTATCCGTACCATTCTCCATTCCATCAGAGACATACTCTAATATAATTTCTTCATCGGCCATATCAGAAGAGAAGTTAATCACCCCTGAATTTTTGTCAATCTTAAATGTGTAGTTTTTATTTGCTGTTTCGGTATTTAATCCATACCTAGCAGATACAGTGTAGTCATAAACCACCCTGCCATCAAGATGGTATCCTAATGACCCCTCAATAGTTGAACTATCTAAGTGTTCTGAAACTAATGAACCATCTACTCTTTTTTCATCAAGCAAAGAGGTACCTATAAGGACATTACCATCCTCATCAAATAATACCTTATATTGGTTATCTTGTAAGTAACTCTTAGCAAAATTTGTTTTATTGTTTTCTTGTAATGGGTATAATAATCCATTCTTTGATAACGATATTCTAACCCAGTTTACATAGTCAGGTGGTAATACCACGCTAGCGCTATCATTAACAGTAAGCTCTACTATCTTAGTTTCTTTTAATGCGTCATAGTTTAATTCTTGTATACCTCTTTTTGCATGAAATAATACATTGTATCTCTCTACATTATTTACTAATTTATCATTGCCAACATACATCAACATGAAGTTGTTTACAATATCTTCTAAGGATATATATTGGTATGAACCCCAGTTTTTATCCTCTGGAGTAGCTCCACTGTTTTCATAATACTGATAACCTGTTAAATATGCCATTATCCTTGTTTTTGAATTTCTTTATTTTCTTGCATCTCGCTAGTCTGATAAACATTTGGCTCTCTAATAGAAACCCCTGCGTATTTTAATATCTTATTTACTAATGTTGGTTCATCACTTGCAGGTAACTCAAAGTCTTGATAATCTGCAGCTGAAGCACTAAATACAGGCTCACCGTCTGTTAAACTTACATAAGTCCATTTAGGGTCAGCTGGTTTTCTAATATACTGTATTGTAATATTAGACGCTATTGTGCTCGGATAAACTGTTATATTAGACCCACTCATTACATACGCTGGGAATGTAGTAGTAGGTGATGTTAAATGTGAAGATGTTAGGTTTAATATCTTATTCTGTGAAACCCTCTCTACTTCTTTTGTTCCATACTTAACCACATTAATTAAATGATAATCTGTAGGTAAAGCAAAAACTGGAGCACTACTTGTAGACGGAGTGTTAACTGAAGAAAATATATCTATAGCCTCCTCTATATTTTTTACAATATCAGCGTATCCACTACCAGAAACTCTTGAGTTTTGTTTTACAAGCCATTCATTATATCTATAAAAATAATCCTCAAATATATCTAGTTGAGCTTGCTTAGCATATAGGTTAAAATCAGCTGGACTGATGTACCCAAAGTTATGCTTGTTAGCAACCGCCAACACCGTAGTTCTTACGCTATCTATCATTTGCTAGTTTTTATGCAAAGATAACTAAAAAAAAGAAACCCCTCTTTTTGGAGGGGCTTTAGCGTGTTATTCAGAAAGCTTTTTTTCTAAAGTCTTCATCAACTCTAAACCATCATCGGTTTTAAAGAAATTAGCTAATGAATATATAGGTGTCTCACCGAATGGTATACTCATTAATTTTTTCTTATTAGATGGTAGATTAAAGTATATATCTTTTTGTTTATTTTTTAATCTTAAAAACCCTTCTGATATAGCCTTTGACGCTATAGATTGCATATGTAGCATTGGATCATTCAATGTATCTAAGAAGTCTTTTGGACTGTTTTTAGCGTATAATCTAACGTCTCTTTTTAATTCAGCTGTTGATAGTTTATCTACGTTTAAATTAAGAGCAATTCTACCAATAGTCTCTAACATCTCTAAGTCTAACTGTTTAGCTGCAATTAAGGCATCTATTTGATAGTCTAATTCCTCCACCTCTTTACTGGCATCTTTTTCATTATCTACCTCATAAAACTCTGTATTAAATCCAGGGTGATAAGATAAAAATTCTTGTAAAACTGGGTTTGTTTTTGATACATATAACATACCATCCTCAAAAATTACAGGCTCTAATATTGCGTTATCATCCTGCTCATCTTGAAATGGAGACAATTGATTACTTGAATATCTTAACGCTCTATTGCTTTGTCCGTCAAAATATAATAAGGGTTTTCTTTGTGTGTGTCTCGTTCTTAACATGTAGCTAAGAGGGGCTTTGGAACCCGATAATTTATAGACACGATCTTTTAATTCTTTAGTTTTCATTTGATTTAAATTTAAAATTTATAAAAAAAAGGGAGGGGCCTAAGCCCCTACCCTATATTAATATTACTTCAATAAGAAGAAGTTATTTGCACCTAAAGTACAAAGAGCTCTTTCTGATAAGAAGTGTACTTGCATAGCGTCTAAATCGCTGCTAGAAGCTCCACCAGCTGATCCAACTACCCAAGATTTCATCTTTCTGTCTTCTGCTTCAGAAGCTCTATATCTTACGTGTAAGAATGGTCTCTTAGCGTTTTTACCTAAGATTTGATCGTATACTGTAGTAGATCCAGCAGGAACTATTACACCGTCAATTTTACCACCTGTGATACCACCTCTCATAGTAGCATCGTTAAGATATTTCCAGTCAGACTTATAGAAGTCATAACCTCTTCTGAATCCAGAGAATCCAAGGTTTAATGCCATGTCAACATCGTTATCGAATAAACCGAATGAAGCAGCATTTGCAGCACCACTACCGTTATATCCGTTTAACTCAGCTAATAAGTTATCAACCTCAAAAGAAGTTGCTCTATCTAAGAACATTACATTCTCTTCAATAGCACCTTGCTTATCTAGTCTAAGAACGATATTATCAATATCAGTTAACGCACCTAAAGAACCTGAAGAAATATTTCCTCTGTTTTCTAATGCATATAAAAGACCTTCAGTACCTTTATATCCTTCTTCTTTAGCGTTGTTGTCAGATGTTGCAGAAGACTCATCTGCTGCTGGTACACCTTCGATCATAGCTGTTTCTAGATAATCTTCGAATCTTAATCTTGTTTCATGCTCAGACTTTAAATACCATAAGTATCCAGTTGCTCCGTTTTCAGTTGTTACTTCTACCCAACCGATTTGAGCCATATCTGAACCATTTACTTCGTATTTATCCTTAATGATAATTGGATTGTTTTCTCTAATTGTGCTTTCAGCCTCTAGAGAATCAGCCATACCACTTGTTCCTTTTTTAAATTCAGAACCGTATACAAATACGTCTACATCTGTGCTACTGTTATCAGAAGCATTGATGCTTGTGAATGAAGCTACTCCGCCTGCGTCATAAAGAGCTGCAGTTACTTTAGCTGAAGTTACAGCTGTAATTACACCTTTGTTTGATACAGTGCTTGAAGTACCATCAGAAATCATAATTGTTTGTCCTACTCTTAATACAGAGTTTGCAATGTTGATTTCAATTACACCATCTCCTGCAGCTACGCCGTCAGTAAGATTGTTTCCTTCATACTTGATATGAAGTCTTCCTTGCTCAGCCCATTTAATAAGGTCAGAGTTACAAGGCATTTCCGCTCCTACTAATCTTAGGAACGAGCTAACAGATCTATTTCCGTAAGTTTCGAATTCTTTTTCATAAACATCTGGTAGATATTGGTTCAAGAAATCAAAGCTTGAGATATATGAATCAGCTAGCGTTACTTTTGATGGAGCTGGAGTTAAACTTACCCCAGGACTCGCGCTAATACTTGCCATAATTTTTTACTTTAAAATTGTTTTACTTTTTTTTACTTTTAATTACTAATCTATTGCCACTATCAGGATTTACAGCCCTAAACTTTGGTCCATCTCCACCAGTCATTTGCTGAGGCGCTGTCCTTACATCCATATTTATATTTTTAGTTTGTTTAGACACGCTATCTACAGCATCCGCTTTTCCTTTTTCATAAAAGAATTGCGCTAGCTTCTCTGGATTAAGAGCAGCTGATAAAGCCTTATGATATCCGCCAGCATCTTTTATCATCCCGCTATCATCTACATATTTAGAGATAAAGTTATTGATACTAGATTGAGCGCTTTTTACTTCGTTTATATCCCCAGGGCTAAACAAAATCTTTTGATCACCAATATTGAATTCAAAACCTTTGAAATCATTGCCGAACACTTCATCTGTTTTCTTCAGGAAATATTCTGAAAGTTTTGCGTTCTGCTCTTGAACATCTTGTGACTTAGATATATATTCCTTGTAAGCATTGTAAGACTCCAACTCTTCTTCGTTGACAGGTGACACGTTCGACTCGAGCGGTACCTTGTATGTCTCCTTTAAATCATTGAAATATTTCTTTGCTTTTGCAAGCTCTCTCTTTTTTACGATCTTCTTTTGCTTTACTACTGATTCATCATCCAACTCCTCATCAACCTTAAACTTATCATCCATTAAATACTGGATATCTTCGTTATCTAGGCCTTCTTCTGTAGACGCATAATATTCTCGTAAAATCTGATCCGCATTCATTTTATCATAATCAACTTGCGTCTTCATGAAATCTTGAATACCTCGACCAGTTTCTTTCTTATATTTCAAGAAAGTAGAAACATCCTCTGGTAATGGTTCATTCTCCTCTTTTTGAGTGAATAATTCTTCAACAGAGTTTATCTCTTTATTATATCTGTCTTTAATAAATGAAAGAACGTCTTGTTCGCCAAACTCAGGAGCTTCCTCCTTTTGTTCAACTGGCTGTTCTTCAACAACCTCTTCTTGCTCTTGAGTTTCCTCTTGAGCTTTATTCTCCTCAAGAAGTTGTTCCTCAACCTCTTGTACTGATTTTGTTCCAGGTCCTTCGACCGCTTTTA
>Ga0208162_1000503_pt1 | contig 22733 bp, 1 predicted proteins | sample CB_VirMetaG_4_FD_184539 | JGI IMG/M metagenome (GOLD analysis project Ga0208162, IMG submission 184539) | Freshwater to marine saline gradient viral communities from Chesapeake Bay - CB_1508_1M Viral MetaG (SPAdes) (version 4) | ecosystem: Environmental > Aquatic > Marine > Coastal | place: USA... | reverse complement strand
CAAAGGACGCAAGAACTACTGTTAAAGGTGGTGTGTTTGGTGAACAATTTACTCCCGGTATTCAAGGGGGAGGACAGCAACAATTATTTATTAGACCTCAAGAAGGTCCTGTAGATCGTCCTGCTCAGTTATCATTTGGCAATATGACTCCGGGCCCTGATGGGGGATTACAAGTATTGCAAGGTCTTGCAGGTGGTGTTACCCAAGGCTTTAAGGCAATGCAAGAATTTTATAATGATCGTACTCGTAAACAAAATGATCGTATTACTGAAATTGAAAACGAAAACCATATCAAGGTTCAGTATACCAATGGCACAAGTAATTATGTTAAAGTTGGCTCAGATGAATATAACGCATTAGATGAAGAGCTTAGGAAAGATCCAGATGCAGCGGGCTTTAGATTTGTCGATGATCCATCTTATAACTTTACCGTTAAGAGAAACCGTCTTAATGGCATGATGCCTAAGTTTACTGCTCCGGCAAAGCGTAGAGCAAACAGGATCATGCAAGACTTGGCATTAAAAGCCAATATTGATCTTAATAATGAAGAAGCTGAAGATTTTAAAAATGGCTTAGCAGCTGCAAGATCACAAAGAAATTCATACAGAGCTGTATCTGATTTCTTGGCACAATATAAAGGTAAGGTTGTTGAGGATACGCCACTTTATGATTTATATATTGCTGCTGAAAACTCACAAGCTCAATCCCAAGCTGATGTGATGAACAGAAGATTGGAAAGACAAGTTAAGTCCGATCTTAATACCATGCTTAATACAATGTCTGAACATGAGATAATGGCCCTGCCTGATAACTGGGCTGAAACACAGCTTGAAGACTCTGGCGTACTGGACAGCTTACTTCAAATTGATAGAGCTACTATGACTCCTCAGCAAATTGAAGCTGCTTATGATGCATTCTTGATCGAAGGTGAATTTTTCTTTGATCTTGTTGAGGAAATGGAAGATGTCGTAATTCAAAAAAGAGAATCAGCAATATCCGATTTTCACGATCGCTTAGAGGCGCAGGATAGAGAAGAAAGATTAGCAACTTTAAACGATTTAAGCGTAGCACAAAAAACTGATCCAGACAATTTAGAGTTGCTAGTTGATGCTACTTTACAAAATCTTGATGATTACAATAACCTGAAGGCAACTGATCCAGATAAATTAGAAGCAAAAAGAGCTAATATTAAAAGGAAACTATTTAAAGATTTAGTTACTGAGGTTGTAAATCAAGGTAGTGATCCTCAAGTTATTAGAGAAACTGCTCGTGCTTTAGGTATTGCAGATGCTGGTAGTCCAACAATACCTTTAGAGGGGTTAATGACTCAGGTTATTACTGAGTTGTCAAATCGACTTGGTGTTGATTTAGATACTAAGGCTCCTCAAACACAAGCCAATGCAGATAGTGTAAGAGATTTATTAGCAGTATTGGCTCAAGAAGAACGGGATATTAATAAGGCAGTTAAAAGAAGAGCTGGTGGTATTACCCCTGATCTTCAAAAAGAGTTAGATGAAATCAATCGGCAAAAGGATATTCTGGCAAAGGGTACTGATGATGAAAAAATTCAACTACTTAAAGAGCGTGGAGTTTTCACTGTTGTTGATGATTTAGATGATTATCTAGGTGTCCTGTTAGATAGCGAAGAGTTTAAAAACGCTGAATCAGCATGGGGTGAAACTTATAACTCTGAGGTATGGGAACCAAGAGCTGATTCTTATATTGATCAAGGGATTGAACAATTAACAACTGGGGCTACTACAGATCCTCCAACTTTTGAGGCTTACTTAGAGAGTGGCGGAGAGCTTGCTGTATCTTCTCAGCTGGGTCTTAACTATGCTCCATTTGATCAAGACAGAGATTTGTTCCTTGAAATCATGGATGAAAATGAAACAGGTGATTTGCAACTTGTGCAAGATGTAATTACATCACATAGAATATCACAAAATCCTAATGCTAAGCCTGCTACAGAGGCTGAAGCAGCAGAAGTATTATCTAGATTGAAAGAACACTTGGATGAGAAAAAAGAATACTTTGATAAAGTAGTAGGAAAAAAATTACAGGATTACTACAAAGAAATTGAAAAACAACAAAAAATAAAAGATGATGCTGCTAAAGCTGCTCAAAAAGCTGACGGAATTTTTGATCCAAGTAAAGGACTAATTCCTAATGCTACAAGCATAGATGATATGGCTCATAATTTACAATTCCAACAAGTAATGGGTGGTGTATTTAATGAAGTTCGTGCTAATTTTATTAATAGAGATATGATTAGTCAACTTTATAGTATCCCCGGAATCCAAGATTTAGTTCCAATAATGCCGGGTGATCAACTTACTGAATTAAATGAAACTCTTCGTACCTATGATATTAATACAAATCCAGACGCTATTGAAAAATATGTTGATAAATATTTACGAAAAGATCCAACAACAGGTTTGCCTAATCCTATTGAAAGAAGACAGGCTTTAGAAATTCTTCCTATGTTAGCTCTGAGTACATATACAACAAATGGATTTGATTATGCAACTTTACCTGAAACTGATGGTGGCAAAATTGTATATGCTAGTATTGCAGCAACATTAGCCAGAAGAGCTACTAAAGGTCAAAATCCTAAAAAATATAAAATTACAAATGAAGCGGGCACTCGCGACATTACTCCAGTCTTATCCGATAATGTGGGAAGTGATTTGCGTGCTGGAATAAGCAAAGCTCTTGAAAAAATTGAACGAGATGCTGAAGGTCAATCTTTAACTTCTATGGAAAGAATAGATAATCAACATAGAATGGAATTTGAAATTACTAGACAAATACTGCTTCAAGATGCATTGGATGAAGTAGGTGACAATAAGACTGAACGTGAAAAGGTTCTTGCTCGTTTTGACACTTCTGGTATGGGCCTTATTACTAATCCTGAGTTTGAAGATGTTGCTATAAATGTTTTAGGAATGACTGATAGAGAGTTGCATGATTTTCAAATCTTAGGTAGTACTGCTTTTAATTTTACTGCTGAGGGTTATCAAGGTAGTGACGCAAGTTTTCAAACTATACAAGACCTTCGTTTTGGTTTAGCTAATCGTGATTCTGGAACAGCTATTAGAACTAATAAAACTTTTAGAGCCGAGCAGGAAAGATTTATTGGAAGTTTTAATAGACTTGTTCGTGAAATGGAAGCGTCTGGAGAAACAGTTGATTTAGCTCAAGGCGGTGCTGGAGCTTTAATGAATTTTGTATTTACCTATGCTACTGGCCAAGCTCTTGATGATAATTTTTATGAAACAAGTTATCGACAGTTAAGAAAAGTAAGTGAGGAAAGACAGCAAGAACTTTTAGCTGCTTATGCTCCTTATGTAAGTAATCCAGATGCTGATTTTAATACACAATCTCAAGAAATTTTTGGCAAATTAAATACTGCTTCTGCTGTTGAAGGTTTAAATCCATTAGCAGCTATTAGAGTAATGATGGATTTAAGTAGAGAAGGTCAGATGACTGTAACAGGCAACCCGCCATCTTTTGAGGCAGTATTGGGTATGGCTTTAAGACCTCTTGATATTTTGGCTGGTGATGGATTACGAGCTTCTTATAGTTCAGATGGTCGATTAATTTTTGTTAGTGAGTTTGTTCCAGATCCAAAGAGTACAACTAATACTACAACAGGAACTAAAATGACCCCTTCAATGCCTGATATGCTTGCTTCTTCTGAAGTTACTGATATTAATTTCTTTAGACTTGGAGCTTTATATAGAGAAACAGGTGCATTTACTGGACCAGAAAATATAAAACTAGATCAAGAGATTGACAAATTTACTAAACCATTTGAAGAGTTTAGTAAAACAGATGGTCTTGATGTTGTCACCGCTGCTGTAATTATGGATTTAATGTATGCTAAAGCAACGGGCAGAGAAAGTGAAATCGCCAATAGACTTGCTGCAGGTTTAAATACAATTGCCGAAGAAGATCGGGGTGGTCTTAGCGTTAACTTTGATTATACCACTGCATCTGGTATTAGAAACATTCAACAAGTTGTTTATATTGGTTCTAATTATCTTGGTGATAGGAATGACAATTTCGTATCAGGTACTATTGGTGAAACAGCTGTATCCCCAACAACAACTCAAAGTGGTTATGAAATTTTTCGGCTTAACGAAAATACACAATTAGGTGAGTATCCACCAAATTTTCAATCTGTTATACTTTTTGGCAGAGAAATTGTTTTACCTCTTGGCGAAAAAAGAAGAACAAGTGATGGCAGTATTCCTGAACCAGTATCCTATATTAATTCAGACAGACAAACATTACCTAGATTATTAGCTGATGCTGGTAATGTTGTTCGTACAACTGGAGTTAATCCATTTCAAAATCCTAGATTAAGTAGAACTGCTGGTGGCTTTTATGTTCCAACTGCTAATTTACCGCCTGAACAAGCTCAACGTATTTTAGAAAGATCTGAGGCTGCTTTTAAAACTGATGTTGCAGATCAACTTGTTAAAAGGGGATATGTTGTTACTGATGAAAAAGGAAGAATTATAGAGCTAAACCCAGAGGTTTATGACCCAGATAGAGATTTAGTTATTCCGTTAGACTTAGCTTTAGCAGAAATTCAACAACCATTAATAGCTAGAATGGCTGTTTTAGAGCAACAAGTATCAGGACAAATTGATCCCTATGTTACTGACTTTATACAAAGAATGGATAATGAAGCTGGAGAAGGTCGTAGTATTTCTATGATTGGAGCTGCTTTTAGTATATTAGATGGCGATATTCAAGATGATCTTAAAACAAATTTTTTAACAGAAAAAGATGCAAGACTTCTAGCAATGGGATCGCCAGAAGCTAGACTAAGGCAACAAAGACCAGAGTTTGAAGAAATTAGATTTATTAAAGATAGAACTAGAGGCGGTATTCCTTATTATTTAGGAGGATCTTTTAGTGATGGCTTAGTAAATTTACTTACTCCGGGTATTCCACTTCCCGGTGAAGCATCTCAAACTAGAGCAAATCTAGTAAATATGTCTGTATTAGATGCAATGCCTATTAATATTGACAATATGAGAACGTTGTTTACCAATATAGATCCCATGAGTGATGCTCAAGGTAGACCTTTAATCGTAAGAGGAAAATACAATCCGGGTTTACAGCTTATTGGCCAAGCAGTAGATAACTTTGTAGGGTTCCAAGATCCCGTTTTGGGGCAACCCCCTATTACAAATCCAGATCCTTTAGGATTGCGTCAGCCTCAGCCTGACCTTCCTCCGGCGATGAGAACTCCTGTGGGTGGCAGTCCAATGGTAGCTCCTCCGGCTATGTCAGAAATTTTAAATTTTGGTCCTGTGCCTGCAGATCCAGTACAGTTTCCACCGCCCCTGCAATCGGGTCCAGACGATAAGCCAACAGTTTCTAGTTCAGAAGAGGTAGGCGATTACTTAGCCTCTAGAGGCTTCCCTCCGGGGGCTGCAGGCATGGTGTCAAAGATTGTACTCTTAAATGCATTCAGTGCTGTGCGTCCCGTAAAGGAGCAGAGAGAAAGACTGGATCTTTCTATTAATGAGGCTGGAAATTTAGAAGCAAATTCTAGATTTTCTTTCTATCAACCAGTTATTGGGGTTAATGATACACTCAGTAATCTTATCCCTGTAGATGAGAATGGTGAGTTTACTGGCCTGTTACAATACTTGCCAGAAGATTTTACTAAGTACAGATTAAATGCAAACTTTGGATTAGATCTCATTGATCGTGCTAATATTGAAAATGTTTTGTCAGGGCAGAGAAATGGAGATCAATTAAGAATGGAAGTAGATAGATTTAATAAAACAGCACAAGTTACAGACCTGTTTGACTACAAAGCTTTTGCTAGAGATTTTGCTATGAACATTCTTAAAGGCGATAAACTAAAAGAAAATCCTATTACAGATAGGGCTCAATTCTTTAAATCGCCAATCACTGATGCATATGATTTAGATAATTGGTCTATTGACTTTGACTTAGATGTAGAAGAAATTGTTAAGACGGGTACATTCCGTGGTTCTATTGGTTTTAAATATCGTTGGGAATTTTAAGGAGATAATTTATGGGTATTGCTGAACAAAATCTTTTTAACCTTAATGATCAAATGGGTGTAACCCGTGATCTTAACAAGGCTTTTTTAGCTCCTATTTTATCAGATGAAGAGTTAAAACAAAAAGAACAAGAAGAGCAGCAAAAAAAATCTTTAGAATCTCATACAAATCTTATTTCTGATTCTATTAGTGGATACGATATTGGCACAGTTAGTTATCAAAGAGCTGATTTATTTCAAAAGGCTAAAATTGGAAATGAACGATTTGGTAAATTAAAATCTAATATTGCTAGAGCTAAACTTGTTGGTGCTCAGTCACCTAAAAATGCACAAGATGTAAATGACTTTTTTCATAAGATTGTAACACCTGATGCAAAAGGTAATCTTAAAATTCAAGATCAACGAACTATTGGCTGGGCTGATGCTTCAGCTGCTAGCTTTTTCTTAAGCAGTGCAGAGTTATCTCGTGGTATTACTGCAAGAAATGCCAACAATATTCAAATTAATAAGAATTTAATGTACGGTGGTCTTCGTAGTTACTTTGAAGAGAGAGGTGTTACAGACTATGATAACCCATATGATGATGCTGTAGCAGGTCAAAATATTTATGGGTCTGGTTTTAACATGAACCCCCTTAACTATAGAGAAACTTTTGATGCCTTTGGTATTATGGATTCTCCTGATTTGATGGCATTGAGGTACAAAGATAAAAACTTTAACGCTCAATCTTACCTTGATGAACTTGTTACACTTAAGCCAGACTTTGTTGAAATGCTTCGTACTGGCGGTATTGATTTACAAATCTTAAAAGAAACGGGAAATGTAAATGAATTTTGGTGGCAGATCAATAGGCAAACAGCAATGATCGGAGCTGCAACCACTATTGCTAATTGGAAAGAAAATGTTCCAGAGTATCAAGAGTGGGCAATGACCGCTAAAGATTTTGTCAGAGATTCTCTTCTTAACGATCCTGATTTTGCTGGAGAACTGGTTCTTACTGGTGCTTTAACCCTTGTTACTGGCGGTGTTGGTGGTATTGCTCTTTTAGGTACTACGTTGGCTAGAAGGGCGAATAAGGGCAGGAAAGCAGCAAGGCTTTTTCTTAAGGCTGCAAGGCTTACTAGAAAAGTCGCAAAAACAGCCAACAATGCTTTGCCCCAAAACTGGGGATTAAGCATAGGTCATGCATTGCGGCAAAGCCAAGTTGGTCGATTCTTAGCTGTACAGTCTGATGATTATGTATTAGATGGTGTTAAGTTTGGAACAACTAGAAAATATGGATCTAAACTTGTTGGTTATACCTTTGCTGAATTGCCTGCTGGTTTTGTTGAAGAAGGTTTAGCTGGAGCTTATAACGCTTATGAGTTAAATAAAACTCAAGCTGGCAGGGATCAAAATATTTTAGATGCTTTTATTGATGAAGGTATTGCTGGTTCTGTAATGCGTGCCTTTGGTATTAATCCTGCTTTGCGTGGATTTAACTATGCTGCAATGAAGGGCACAGCTAAGATTAATAACTGGGCTATGAACAACCTTGGTGATATGTTTGGAGAAGGCGATGGCATGGGCTGGCAAAGAAGCTTTGGCAGTGCCTTTATGAAAGCCAGAAGATTCCTTGACTTAGAAGATATTCATTTCTTAGATAATGAGATTGATGCATTAGATTTGATGGTTGCTCTTGATGAACTTAACATGACAGATGCTGAAGCAATGGCTGCTATTGAAGGTACTGACCACAAAGAGCTTATTGCCAAACACCCAGCACTGGCAACAATTGCTGAGATGATGAGATTTGATCAGCAGGGTAGTATTATGGGTCGTGATAAGAATGGCAATCTGAAAATTGTAGAGCTGGTCAAAGAGGCTCGCCGTAGAGTTGCTATTAATCAAATCAATCAACAGCAAAAAGAAGTTGCTGGTCACTATCTGAAAGATGCTCCAAAGCTTATTGAGATTGATCCTGATGAAGATCTTACTATTAGGGATGATGATACTCCAGAAGTTAAACGAGAAAAAGCAGAAAAGCAAGCTTTAATTGATGATAACCTAAAGAATGGTAGTGTTGGTCGAGATGAATTTAATATGACAATGCTTTCTTTATTCTGGGGTAAGCTCGATCAAAATGCTAGAGATGGCTATGAAGCAAAGTCCATGCGAGATAGAGCGTACTTCCAAGTGGCAATTAGAGAGCTTGCTATGGCAGAACAGGCTAGAGCAAAAGCGGAAGGGGAGGAGATTGATCTTAACACTGCCATGGATCGAGTCCTGCAAGATCCAGACTTATTGACTAATATTGATAGTAGTGAAAATGGTATTGCTAGAGAATTGAATCAGTTGGTTGCTGAACAACATCCTGAGTTGTTTGAAGAAGCAGAGGACTCAGAGGGTAATACTTACTTTGTGCCCAACAGATCAGACTCTGAAGCAGAAAGAATGATTGCAGAGTATCGCAGATCCTTAGATGTTGATGCACAATTAGCTGCTATCAAGGCACATCGTCTTAGATTGGGTATTGTTAAAGACGTTAGGTTTGCTATTGATGATGCCTTAAACAATAGAATCGGTAACATCTTTAAAGAACTTAATCGTCAAATCAATGCTGAAGCTAGCTATCAAACAGTTATTAATTACTTAACAGCAAATGAAAATAGTGACATTATTGTTGTAGATGATGGCAAGGGAGAGATGAGCGATCTTGAAGATGCTGATGTTATTGAGATTGACTTTCAAGTAAGAGGGGTTAAGGAGACTCAAACATTAGTTCTTCGTAGACCCGGACTGTACAAGTCTGGTAAGGTTACAGGTGCCAAGAAGGTTGTTAAGGTTTCTGTCTATGCCAAGACTATCGAGGCTCACGAAGGCTTAAGTGCAATGTTAAACAAACTTCAGGTTACATCTGATGTTGATATTAACAAAGCTCTTGATCTTATCTTGCCCGATATTAAAGAAGGCATTATTGATGTATTAGATCTTAACAATCTGTCTGATGAGCAACTGTTAACCGTGCTTGAGCAGTGCCGTAAAATCCAAGGTAGACCCTTCTCTGAGGGCGACCAAGCAATTAAAGATGGTCTGAGTCGGGATAGAGGTAGAAGGCGTGAGAGGACGTTTAACGCCCGTACAGCAGCTATTGATGTTATTGCTGAAGTCTTATCAGGAGTAGTTGCTAGAGATTTAGGAGCCAAGTATTTTGATGCCAAGGGACTTGACTCTGCGGATATTCTCAGTCGTGCTCAAGATAAAAGCAAGATTACAGATATTCTGACTGCCCTACAAAAGGTAGAGATTGATGCTACTATGTCAGATCTTCTTATTAGGGCTGCTGATGCCTTTGGAATTGAGTTACCTGCCGGTATGTCTAAGCCTAAGAATAGAAAACAAAGACGGGCTCAAGCTAAGGAGGATGCTAAGAAGGCTAAGCCAGAAACAGAAGCTAAGCCTGAAGAGCCAACTACAGAAGAAACTACTGAAGATTCAGAAGATGGCACTGAAGAAGCCCCTCCTGCGACATCAGAACAAGACGCTCTTGATCTTGCTGCAGAAATTACAACACAACGTGAACAGGGTGAGGTAGAGTACGACGATTTAACTGATGCTGAACAGAAATTGCTTGAGGTTTATAGTGACTCTCTAGACGGTGCAGATGTTAGTGCTGAATTAATAGAGGCATATAACGCTGTAATGGCAGAAAGATCGGGCAAAATAGATACCGAAACACAAGATGATACAGAAGAAGATGCACCAGATCCAGAAACCGTAGAAGGAGTTGTAGGAGCTATTCAGAGCGGAATTGATAACAGCTCTACTACTGAAGATGCTGATGTTGGTGATAGTGTAGACAATAGCCTTGAGCAAGCCAGTGATGGTACCATTGCTACACCTGAAGGTGAAACGCCTGATTCTGCTTTAACTCAAGCAGCAGAAATTAGAAACGAAGAGATTGCTGATCAAGATCAAGAACATAATGAAAATAAAGATATTGCAGCAAAAGATACTCGTGGTCAAAAAATCCTTAAAGAGTTTGAAGAAAAAATGCCCAAACTCCGTAAGCGGAAAACAGAATTAGAAGATCAGCGAGCTAAATTATTAGAAGAGTATGAAGGTAATTTATTAGCAGAAGAAGGTAAGGAAAAACTTACTGACGAAGATAAAGATATGTTTGCAGCTCGTGAGGATATCCAAGCTATTGATAGAGAGCTTGGGGATATTGACAAACAGATGAAAAAACTTTCTGAAGCTGCGGGCAGGGTTCTCGAACGTCGGCAAAAAGAAAACGACAAAAATAATCAAGCGAGACAAGAAAGACAAGAAGACAGAGATAAGCGTAGAGCAGCTTTGGCTCCTGTTATGGATGCTTCTATTAGCGAAAGAATCTGGGCTCAGCTTGAAGTTAGAAGACAGAAGATAGATAAGGCTAATGGTGCTAGTCGTAAATTAAATGCTATCAGAAAAGACAATGAACAACCTACAATGATTCAAATTATTGCAGCCTTAGGTGAAAATGGTTACTACAACTTTAAAGCTGAAGATATTGCAATCTTCTTTAGAGACAGTATCAATTCTCAAATTGAAGCTGACAAGTCTTTATCTAAAAAAGAAAAAGAGCGTAAGAAGTTAAAGACATTTGATATTAAGGGTGGCACTAAAGTTGATCAGAAGTATTACGACCAAGCCTTAAAAGAATTTACTGCACAGCTTAAGTCTGAAGCAAAAGAGTTAACTCAACAAGACCTGAGAAAGGCACAAGTCTTGGCAATGTATGGGCAAGCCAAATTGTCTGCAATTGAAAGCAGTACAAACGGTCAACACGAGTTAGAGTTAGCTTTAGATGGAAACTCTGATACTGTGCCTATCTCCGGCAAGCCTTTCTCTGGTATTTTACAAGAAGCATTTGATCCTACCAATAGAAAAAATATTGATATGTCAGATGATGAGAAGGCAGCTGTCTTAGATTTTAAAAATCAATTACAGTTAATTAAAACATTAAACAGAGCCTTAAACAACCTGTTAACTTTGAAGTCTAGAAAAACTGTGACTGGTGCAGAGCTGGCTAGCTTTGCTCTGTCTACCTCAACTATCTCTGGAGAAACAAATGCCGGTAGAGCTTTCTCTAAGTTAAATTGGAATACTATTTTCAGTAGCTCTGCTATTGGAGATCCTAATGGAGCCATTCAATACTACGATATTGACAGCATCTTAGATGAATTAATGATGCACAAAGCTCGTTTAGAGTATAAGCAAAAAGGTAAGAAGCGTCAGGTAGACATATTAGAAGCGCAAAAGGAAGCTCTTAGTAGAGATGAGTATTTACAAGATGAAGAGTTACTGTTAGAGGAAACCTTAGAGCTGGCTGAGAATGATGCAGAAACCTTGCGTATTATGGGTCGAAGACTATTTACAGATCAGAATAGCTCTTTAAAAGGCGTCTACTTTGGAGGCATTGACGTTAACGGTAACTTGGTTAAGACTAAAGACGAAGCTGAATACGAGCAGTTGTTAGTCGATGCAATTGCAAGAAGATTAGGCAAGTATAGTAGTCAATCTAAACTTATTAGAAATATTGCAAATGAGTTAGTAGATGAAGGTTTATTATCAGAAAAGTATAGAGATATTCGTAAGGTCCAGTCAAGTGATATTGTTGATATTCAATTAGCTATTGTTGAATACTTAAAACAATATCCCGGCAATTCAAACAATAGATTATCCTCTTGGGGTAATGGTCAACTATCCTACTCTTTTGCTGATCAAGTAGGCATGGGTGTTATTGATACATTAGCTGGTGTTACTCCCGGTACTCGTCATGAAACTATGGAAACGTTTGACAATGAGTATGATGCTGACGGTGCTATTATCAACGCTAAAGAAAGAGTTGATCCAAGGCGACAACGTGGTGCTCCGCTTCAAATCAATATGGCAGAGCCTATGCTTCCGGGCAAGCTAGAGAAGTTTAAAGAAGATCATAGTCTTATGATGGTACAACAGTTTGTGATGGAGTTAGATTTAACAGAAGCAGAAGTTCGTCAAATCTTTGACTGGGCAGAGGGTTCTAAAGAAGCTGTTGGGGCTGTTGCCGATAAAAATAAATTTATTGCTGGTGAAAGACCAATGCCTCGCATTCTCTTTTCCGATCCATCAAATACTTTACGAAGCAGAGAAGATATTATTCAAGATATGACTATTGCCTTGTCTGGTATTCAAGATGTTCTTTTACAATCTATTCACGATGCTTATCACTTGCATGTAGATGGCGAACAAATGCCCGGTGGTTTCTTAAATGAAGAAATGTTAGCAGAGCTGCATGAAGAGCATGGGTTGGGATACGAAGGTACAGCAATTGTTGTTCCTAATCGCGAAGGTAAAACTGGTGAAGGTGCTGGTGAAGTTGGTGGATTCGCGACAGCGGCATCAACGTTTGGTTCACATGCTTATCACTTAAATAGGGCGTGGGGTAAGATGTATCCTGCATTTAGAGATACCGCTATTGAAAGCCTTGCTGCTTGGGAATCCTTTACTCGTGTTATTGAAGAAAACAAAGAAAAGATTGGTGTTACAAGTGCAACTGAATTCTTAAGCGATAAGACTTACTTTGATGGTAACTTCAACGGTATTCACCACAAGATGGCATTAGTTTTTACTGTTGACAATATTGACTTTACAGGTACTGGTGCTGAGATTAGAGATGCTATTGAATCTGGCGGAGATGCTTTAGATCAATACTTCTCTAAGTTTAATCAAGAAATGGCAAAACGATATAAGTCAACAACCAAGCAAGATTATTACGTTAAGGTTGCACATGATGTTCTTGTTAGACTTTCTGATATGGCGTTTAACAGCTCTGGTGTTGCTCAAGAAAATGCAGCAAATACTATTCAAAGACTTCAAGAGGCTGGGTTCTTGCCGGAAGATCTTAATAGAGAGAACTATAAAGAAAGATTAAAATCAGAAAACATTAATAAGGGTGGAGAGTTTAGTAAGGTTCGTGATCTGTTTAAGAAGTCTGTTATGGTCCATTTGTATGGTGCCGGTAGAGATACTATTAATAAAGAATTTGTTGATTATCTTAGCGACGAACTTGGTATGACTACTACCGAAGCTCAAAAGATTTCATTGCCTCTAACTAGAGTAGCATTAGGTTTTGGCTTAAAAGAACGACAACTGGCTATGACCGAATTAGGAAAAACATCAGAAGAATCTATTCTTGGTCGAATTGTAGGTGATAGAAATGATATGGAAAAAATCTTATCAGCCATGCGGAAAAGAATGGATGCACAAGGTTTTAATGCCAAGTCTGTAGGTAAGATTAGAAGTCATATTAAAGACTTAACCTTTACTGAGTCTGATCGTTCTCCCCTGACAGATATCACCTTTGACAACTTAGGATTCCAAATTCAAATGCGGGATCAAATGGTTGAAGATCTTATTGTTACTCGACTGGGCTATCCTAAAGGTTCTAGTGAATACAATCGAATGAAGAGCAAGATCAATAAAACTATTGAGGCTGCTACTGCAAAACAAAAACAATTACTGGAAGAACGTATTGGCGATGGATTAGATAAACTTGGCATGGTTGAGTTGTCTTCTTCTAGTCCCAGATTAGAACTAACTGCTGATAGTAAAAATGAATTAAGCAATGTTATTAGTACTGTATTGACTACTCCTAAATCAGAGTGGAAAAACATTCCTGAGCTTGCTGAGTACTTAGATGAACAAGGTAATTTGATTAACGAAAAAGCTGGGGATAAATTAGATCCAAAGAAAAATCTTAGAACTATTATTCGTTTAATTAAAGATGACATTAATAGGGGTATTACCAGAGAAGAAGCAGAAGAGGTTCAACGTCTTGCCGATGAGGCTGTTGAGGGCAAAGAGCGACAAGGTTTATTTAGAGCTGTTAAGGCTATGAATGAAGTGGGTCGTACTTTAAATATGGATCAAGCTGATGCTCTTATGGAGTTTGGTGGAATCTCCTTAATGGAACCAAGCATGCGTAAAACTTTAGAAAAATACTATAAAACCAACCGAACTTATCGCGGTACGGGCAGAGATGGCTATGCTGGGCGTTGGTACGGTACTGAGCATGATGGCACCCATCAAGGACCTAAGGGAGCTCAGAATGAAGCTAACGATGCTAGCGAGCCCCTGTTGGCTATGGGTGCATTTAGAATTGCCAGAAATGAAGTAGACTATGCCAAGGCTGAAGAAATGTTTGCTCGTTATATCTTAGCAAGAACTGGTAATACCAGAACAGATCAAGAGCATGTTATTATCACCTTGGCAAAAGATAGATTAAGTAAAGAAACTGATCCTGCTGAGAAGCGAAGATTAGAAACTATCATTGCAATTTTAACTCCTGATAGTGAGCTTACTGATGCTCAGAAGACTCAACGCAGTGAGCTAATGATGGAGCAATGGTTAGATCAATATCAAAGCCTTAAGGTTGTTGAAGAGAATGTTAGAAACTCTGGCGGTAGAGATTCACTGGACGAAGAGCATAGACAGAGAGTTAAATTATCTTCTGGCTTAACTCAAGCTACTTCAACACAGGGTATGGATCCTGCTGAACTTGCCCAGCCTTCAACTACAGTTGAGGAATTAGAAAGCAACTTGTTGGAGCAGGGACAGAATCACGGGTTGTATGCAAGTAGAGCTAAGGTATTTGATACATCCTTTAGAAACATGGGTGTGCCTTTGCTAAAAGCGGATAGAATCCACAGAACCGCAAGAAAAGCTGGGCTTGTATCTACTAAAATTACTAGCTTAAAAGACTTCCAAGAACAGGCTGAGTTGTTAGGTGATGATGATGCAAGAATGATTACTTCAGATGTTTTAGATAATACAACTGAAAATAGCTACAGCACGGATGAAGTTGACTTAATGTATCCTACAAGAGACTTAGATCTTGAAGACGGTATTGGTCAACGATCTCCTGTTAAAAACATTGACAACTATTCTAGAGATTTGGAAAATGGTCTTATTAATTTTGCTCATCAATTTGGTTTGATGGATCTAATTAAGGAAGGCAAATGGCAAGAGGTTGACTATTACAGACAAACCTATTTGATTCGCGAACGAAACTATGAAGCTATGGCTCAAGAGTTGCGAGATGTTTCAAACTCAACGCTTACAACTGAAAAGCAAACTGAAGAGATTGAAAGAATTGTTCACTTCTATCGTCGCAAGGCTGATCTTCAAATTAGAAAGATTAATCAAAGATATACAGACAATGCAACCGGAACTAGCTCGACTGCTGAAATGGCTCCCGGTGGCAACATTTCTGTTATATCTTCTCAAGTCTTTACGGACAAGGACGGTAACCCTAAAACTATTGGACAGATTTTAAACAGTCTTAGAAATGAGTTGAACAACTTGGGCTCTTATGGTGTTATGTCACCTGTTGAAGGTGTAGCCATGAGTGATCTTACAAGAGCTCAGTTTAGGCTTGAAGCAAGCACGGATCAACCAAGAATTGTTCACGCATCGGATGCTGCTCATATTCTCACTACAATCTATGACAAACAAGTTACTAGTGATTATCTTCGCAAGACAGATAAAGGTAAAGAATTAGTAAACGATATTATTAGAAAACATGGATTAATGGTTGATGGCAAGGTTATGACTGTTGATCAATTTGTGGCCGATCTTCCCAACAATGGTTTACTGTTTACCCTAGACCAAGCTATCTTTGTGATGGATGAGGTTGATAGACTGTATCCAGATTTAGCAGAACAAGAAATTGAAAGTCTTGCCAATACTGTCTTTGTTGGTAATGTGGATCAACGAGAAACCGAAAGAAGTTTATCCAAAGAATCTACAAGACGGGGCATCGTTCCCGGTACAGGACAAATTGCTACCGAAGGTACAGTGATTGGTACTACTGGTAGATTTAAACTTACTCTTAGCCAAGCCAGACAAGCTTTGTTAAATATCAGAAATAGTTCTACTCTTGAATTAATTACTGACACTTACTATACTGGTATTAACAATATTAATAGACCAAAATCTGCAGGACATAGACTGGATGAAGTTGATCAATCTTCTGGTCGTAGAATTGCTGATATTCGTTTGCAAGATGAAATGCATGCCGAAGCGTTGCAATTAATTGCTGATAGACATCGCATGAGAAAGACCAATGTTGTTGCAACTGAATTAGAAACCAAATTAGATGTTGTTGTTGGTGGTCGGGATAGATCATTACTTGGTCGCCTTGAAGGAAAAAATCGACAGTTGCCTAGAAAGCGAAACGTGCCGACCAGAGGTAAGACTGAACAGGCTATCTATTTAGATTACTCTCGTGTTCAGGAAACTACGGCTAATGGTCAGAATATGTACGCTGATAACTTTAAGGCTACGGTTCTGTCTATACGAGAGTATGGTCCAGATGATGTTGACTATTATGCATTAGATCAGTTAATGCAATATGATACAAGCAGAAGGGAACGAGCTGGTAAGCCAAGTATTCAAAAACTACATAATCAAAAAATTGTATTAGGATACTTGGCTACGCATTATGCTGAAAATGGTAGCACCATGAGTGTAGATGGAGTTACATATAACAGTGTTCAGATTGCTACTGCTCTTGCTTTCTTAGATTTAGGTTTGATTAAGCCAAAGAAAGTTAATGGTGTATTACGACAGCCTACGTTAGCTGAAGTTTTAAAAAGAGAAGACGTTGGAAAGACCGCTGAACTTGCAACATCAATGTTTACTGCTGCTCATGTAATGCAAACCGGAGAAGGCAATAGATACTATGATTATGCTCGTGGCTTTGTCATGAACATGATGGAAAATCCCTTTGAAGTATCTGAAGATTCGGGTAAAGATTTAGAGATTCAATTCTTAGAGTATCTTCAAAAGGCAAATGTAGATGTTGACTTGGCTAGTAAAACTCAAGTTGATTTAGCTAAGCAAGCATTGCGAGATGCAATGAGACACAGCACTCGAATGGATGATCAACTGCAAAGTAGAGAAAAGAGAGTAATGACTACTATTAGTCCAGAGGTTGCGGTAAAAGATTTAGATAATACTATTTCTGGTAGAGCATTTAAGGAAAAGATTAATGCAGCTGTTCCTCAACACATTTCTCAAACAACTGCAGATATTATTCTTACTGTTGTTGCCAGAATTTCTGCTGTGAATCCAGACTTCTTATCCAATGTTGATATTCAATTTGGCACAGAAAAGAGTAGAGCGTTGGCTCTCCCTGCTCAAGATAAATATCTTGTAGAACTTAGCACGGCTGATGGTAAGAAAGATTCTCTCAGTGCAGCGAAAGTTTTAATTCACGAATTAGTCCACATCGGTACTTTTAAATACTATGCACTTGATTCTTCATCTACTGAATTAAATGATATTAGAGAGTTGATGAATCAAAGATCTGTACAAAAGGTTGTGTTTGATTTAACCAAAGCGATGAATCGGGGCAAAACAACTAATGCTCGCAATCGACATCGTGAGTATATGAATAAGCCTGAAGAGTTTATTGCTGAAGCCGCTGCTATGTACTGGATGACCGAAGCTAATGTTGAAATTGATGAGATCTTAGCCAAGGCTCAAAGTCAAGTTGAAGCTACTGATTCTGAAGATGCAGGCAAGAAATCGTTTATTCAAAAGTTTAAGACTGCTATCTTCCGCCAAATCAATCACGCTCGTAACTCTGTTCGACAAATGGCTGCAGTCATGACCCAGTATCAAAACAGACCAGAGTTTGCTGCGGAAAGAGATAAGCTCCGAGCAATGGCTATGAAGGCTGCTGGTATTGTTGTAGAAAACGGCGAGGTTGTTGCTTCTGTCGTTCCTAAACCAAATATCAATCAGTATACAAGACATATTGATGGCAGTGTGGAACCGACACGGGGCGATATTACAGATGCTCAGTTTAAACAAGAAAAGGCAGAGATACAAAAACTTATTACTACTATTGAAAAGAATGATACTCTGCCTAAAGACTTACAGTTATCTACAGAAGAAATTGCTAGAATGACTGAGGAAATTGGTGCTCGTCAAAATGCATTGAACGCTCACAATCACGTTGATGATTTTGGAGTTAGTCGATCCGAATTGCTTGATTTTGAAGAAGAGGCTATGACAAAATATTCTAGAACAAGATCTGATGGTACTACTGTTTTGAACCTGCAACAGTTCTTGCAAGAAGAACCTGATAGAGCTTTAGCTTTGATCTTAAGAAATATGCGTGCTAATAACGGCGGTATTGTTAGAAATTGGTTGGATAGACAAATGCTTAACAATAGAATGGGAGTAAGTAGTTTGGCTGCTGGTCCTTCGCAGAATCACCACACATACGATTCTATCTATGATCTGGCTGTTCAACTTTCTTTAGCAATTGACTCTACAATTTTAATGACTAGAAATATGATTAACCCAGATGCTTCACATGATATGCTTCGGGCTAAGCAAAGAGTTGATAATCAAATGGCATTCCTAAGAGGAGAGTTGCTTCGATCTGATATCCAACCAGAACAGCATCCAACGGTTATGCTGTATGTCGCTAATCCTGATATGGAAGCAAGAGAGGGTGAAGAGGATGTGCATCGTGTTGCTGGAATGATGCGAACCGCCTTTGACGATATTCTTGACATGGCAAAAGATACAGGCATTCTTTATGGCAACTTAGAGTATGACCCTATTCCAATTAAGTTAAATGAACAAGGTTTCCAAGAAAATCAAAATCAAGTTTTGGAGATTCTTACTGGTAACATTAGTAATAGAATTGAAACAAACATGAATGAAGTGGTTGATCCGTTTACGTTGTTAAACTCAGGTCTTATTCCACCAATGTTATTGTCTAGTGAAAAAGCAAAGCTTAATGATTTAACTCAAGAAGATAAAAATAAGTTTATTAAAAAAGTACGAGAGCTGTCAACTACTAAAGAGGGTCGTGCAGTTCTTGAAGAAATGATTAATCTTATTCCCGGCGAACAGGCAAGATCTATTGAGGGTATGCTTCTTACTGAACTGGATGAATGGTCAAACTCTCAAATTCTAACTATTATGTTAGGTACTCGTGAAATGTATAAAAAGGGTTTCCAACAACAAGGTTTTAAGCGGGGTAAAGCTTTTAATGCTCTGATTGATTTTGTTAACTTAGAATCTAATAGAACAGAATATATTGGAGCTATTAACTCTAGCTTTAAGGATACCCATCAACTTCGTAAACTTATCAACAATAAAGATATGAATGTCTTTGCTGTTAAAACTCGTATCGTTAAAGATCAAGCTGAGTTACGAGAAATGTTAGAGGAGCATCGTACTCCTGCCAGTTTAAGAGCTTCTACCTTTGTTAGAGAAATTCAAACTGGTGTTCGATTCCTTGCACGAGATAAAGTGTTGGAGCCAAATGGACAGGACTTAATGAACTTACTTTCATCTAACGAGTTTGAAGCTTTGAACCGTTCGTTTATTGTCGATCCTGAGTTGTTAATGGATGGCGTTGCAACAGGTATTGGCTTTGATGCGGTTGCTACTAAGAATCTTGGAGCCTTGGCAAAAGGATCTACTTATGAAATTGAAGGTGTCCGCTTTGATGACATCCTTGCTGCTATGTTAGAAAAAGGCACGGGTGATGTCATTGCCAATGCAGTACTTACCGAAGGTGTCTCAAACAAAAATGCAGGCAAAGGTACGATTACTGATTTAAGAGATCACCTTAAGAGTGTTCAAAACAAGTATGATACCTTGGCTGGTCGCAGACAAAGAATTGATAAGTCTCAAGGTCATGGTGTTATTAACAGGCTGGCTTCCGCTGGTAATCACTTGGTTCTTGCTACATACGGCGGTAACCTGACAATTGCTACCGCTTTGGTTGAAGGATCGTTGACTGCCTTGCAAATGGCAGGTCGTGGTGATATGGTTCTTGGTCCCGCTCGTATGGTTATGTCTATGCTTAAAGAAGGATCTGCTGGTGCATTCGGCGGTCTTTTAAGAATGGCTGGTGCAAAGGGTACTGCAGACAAATTTAGAATGAAGAATACTGCAGCTGAATTAGCCTATGCTCATACTCACGCTACGATCCGTGGTTTGGAAACTGACAGAGAAGATACCAGTCTTGTTACTGAATCAACTTTAGATAAGTTTGGTGCAGCCTTAGGAGCTTTGCCTAAGACCCTTGCCGATGCATCTACGGGTGCATCTTCGGGTGTGACTAATGCAATTAAGTATCATGTTGAGGGTATGGCAATCAATACACTTACTCGATTAATTCAAAGTGGTGGATTACAGAGAGCTGCCGAGTTCTTGTCCAAGCCAGAGAACCAAGATTTACTCAAGCTTGATCATGAGAATATGAAGGCAGATAAGCTTCATGAAACTGTAACCAAGATTCTAAAAGCAGCAGGTCTTAATGACTTTGCTTTCTTAGGTAAGAATAATGTCAAAGTATTTATGGCATTGGCTGATTCTGGTTTGCTTCGTCCTGATTTCTTATCTGACTTAAATGATCTTATTCAAACTGCTGGGTTAGAAACCTTTGTCTTTGATGGATCTAAGAGTAAGTATGATCCGGGTAGAGCAAATGCTCTAAGTCAAATTGCTCAGCTTCAAAGAGCTGCTATGATGACTGTTGATAGAGATAAACGAAATAAACATAATCTTGTATTATCTCAAATCAAAGAATTTGTTAACAGAGAGATTGAGTCCAGATTTGTGGGCGGTAATCCATTGATGATGGATACTTCAAATGCTCCACACCATGTCCTCATCAAAATCTTTAGATCATACCCCACTCTGTTCTTTAATCAAAGATTAAGACACGATTCAAGATACTATGGTCCTATTCAAAATGCTACACGAATCTTTAATCTGATTGCATTTGATATTATGTATATGGTTATGATGGAAGCAATTAAACAAGGTTTTGATGAAGATCGAATGGAAGAGTTGATGGAACAATTAACTAGTCCAGCTGGGACTCTTCGTTTGATTTCCCGTACTCCTACTTTTGGTATGTGGGGTGGTGTTCTTGGAGCAGGTGTTACTGAGTTATTAATTGCAATTACTGGTGGTAAAGGCTATACCCAAAACCTGTTAAACCAAGGTTTCTTGCCAGTTCCACTGCAAAAAATTCAAGGATTAATCTCTGGAGATTTAGTTAATCTCTTTAAATACGGGTCTAAAGGTGGAATCGTAGAAGATGCCCGCTTTAATTTAGCACTGTATAATCTATTAACTGCCCTTCCAGTTCTTCAGGAAGGGTTTGCTAAAGCTGCTATCCAACAATATTTATTCACTCCAAGCATGAATAAATTAATGGATGATAAGCAAAAGAGGGCATCTCCTGAAAGATCTAGACGCAGCCGAGGTTCCTCTAGTAGCGGGGGATCTCCCGGAATCTACTATCAAAATCCATCCGATCCCCTGAACAACCCCGGTATGGCTGAGTTTGCTGCAGATAGAAATATCTGGCCCAATGAATTAATATCACATGATATTATGGCAGTCCTAGCCCATGAACCCCTGACCTCCATGATGGGCCCTGAACCCCTCCCAGAGGTCGAGGAGCTTAAACAGGAGCCTACCCCCTCGGTTACTCCTGCTCCGCCTCCAGTGCCGCCTACGGCCCCGCAAGGGCAAACCATGCCTAGTCAGAGTTATCTCCCCGCAGTTATGGGCGACCCCAGTAGTAGATTGGCTACTGCTCTCAATCAATTTAAAACCCCATAGGGGTCACGAATTTACGAGGGTCTTATAGGTAGTTGAGGGATGATGTGTCCCCCGGTGCCCCCCTTTCTGTGACATAGGAGACTAGTATGTCAACCAAGACCCTGTTCGACTTTCTGACCTTCCAACAAGCTGCGTACATCGTTAGCCTGTACGAGGACCAGCACGGGCCGTGGCCGATAAGCGTTCAGTTTACGGAGGTAAAGGACGGAGCATTTAAACGTGCTTTGTACCGACATCTCGATAGACTGTCGCAAGTCAACTACGACCATTACGATGAGGAGTTCTTCCGAGACTATTCCCCTGCGGAGTAGTCACCGCCTCGCTAGGCTTAACGGCTTAGCGATGCTTTCTTTAGGCATACTGCAGCCTTCAATGCAGCAACTATAGGAGAAGCACTATGCTTCGTTACACCTCACGCGCTCTCTTCATCCTCTACTGCGTCTTGTCTTTCATGGCAACTGCCATGGTCGTGGGCAAGTATGATGGAGGGCTGGCTGCTTGGCAGACAGGCATCCTGATGGGCATTGCCTTCGTCATGATGTCCTTTGCTGTCAGCACCATGCTTGAGACTATTCAGGATGAGATCAATGTCTACCTGAAAGCCAAGCGAGATCGTCAAGAACGATAACCTGCTGGGCTACCTCGAAAGGGGTAGCTCCGCATTCCCACAGGGTGTCGGCACCCTTCAATGCCGCAATCGGAGGAATTGCCATGTGTAATTCATCCCCCGACTCTGAGGAGCGGCCTTGCATTCAGTGTGATTGCAAGCTCCCCTCCAAGGAGGCCGGAGACTTCTGCTCGGTCGAGTGTGAACAAGAGTTCAGGCAAGCCGAGTGGGAGGAATGGTATCGGCATACTCATGGATCTGACGATCCTGAGTTCTGGTAGCAGCTCCGGTTCAACTGGGCTACCCTTGACGGGGTAGCTCAGCTTTCCCTAGTTCACATATCGGTTGCGGCGTGTGGATGGAAAACTAGGGTAGCCGCCACTGTGGGTAACTGCA
>Ga0208162_1000501_pt1 | contig 22745 bp, 12 predicted proteins | sample CB_VirMetaG_4_FD_184539 | JGI IMG/M metagenome (GOLD analysis project Ga0208162, IMG submission 184539) | Freshwater to marine saline gradient viral communities from Chesapeake Bay - CB_1508_1M Viral MetaG (SPAdes) (version 4) | ecosystem: Environmental > Aquatic > Marine > Coastal | place: USA... | reverse complement strand
TGAAAACAAATCTTATGTAACATCTAATCAACTAACCGAAGGAAAGGCACTTGTTAACGCAGGTGTCTTTTCTTTTTGTCCTTCGTTTGCATCTTTATCACAGATTTAATTGAGTTGCCTTCGATAAGAACTAATTTAACTATATATCCCCAGTATTTAAACAAAGTAGGTACACTATATCTAGTATTACTACAAAATGTATGCACAACATATAGTATGTGTAGCAATATGGATTATGTCTACCACGCACACAACCAATATTCTGGTGGGCTTTCACATAGGGGGGTTAAATCAGGGGGGCGCTCTTTTATTGTGTATACCCTCTAAGAATATGCTGTTAAGTAGGTACTAAATATGGTGGTACTATATATAGTGGTGTACCACAACAGTAAGTAAGGTGTTCTTTTAAAGTAAGTTTTATTCAGTTAACACTAACATAGAGAGTACAGCTAACCCTGTGTCACTCCCTCCCAACCAGAATGAACTAAAGTTTAGTAACAAATAAATATGTGAAGTAATAGGCTTTTACCCTAGTTATCATGGTCCTGCTAGTCCACTTGATTGATGTTTATTATCAAATATCCTTTTCTGAAAGCAGGAAGGAAATCTTGCTTGTTTCGTAACTATACCACCTTTTGTTTTAAATGGTAGTATTTAGCTAATGGGGTTTTTGTATAGTAGGAGTTTCCTCCTTTCGCCTACGAACATTCAACAGAAACCCCATTATATTTTAAGTATGTTATACTAAATAGGTAGACATCAACCTTTTCTAGGTTTCATTGTTTACTCCTTTCTGATTGAGAACAACGCCCTCTAGCAATAGAGGGTATGTTCTTTCTAACTGGATAATGACAACCTTTATTTAAAAAAAATTTTTTTCACACACAGCTAGTTATGGGGGGGAAGCAGCTATACTACACATACCTAAGAAAGTCTTAGGTATCGTGTAGAGGTACACGATTAGAAAAGAAATATGCTTAATCATATAAGACTTTGTAGTCAGGTGATTTGTGTAATTCATTTTCTTTCATAGAGCGAGTGGGTGCGAGGACCTTTAATTGAGGAAACAACTGCCCACAAACTCGTAGAACAGTATTGGACACACTGTACGTGCAGAACCCTGCTTCGGCAGGGTTTTGTGGTATAGTAACTAATAAGCAACAACAGGAGTTATTATGCCAATAAGCAAATATGGTAAAAAGAAATCTTACGCCAAAAAGGGTGGTAAGAAAAAATCTAAGAAGATGTAATGGCAGAGTATCAAGGTAAGTCAGTTAAGTTAGATAGTCCTTCTAGAATTAGCAAAGGCGAACCTAGGTACTGGTCTTGTAAGATGTGGTAAGGAGAACTATGAGCTTATACGAAAATATTAATAAAAGAAAAAAAGCAGGAACAAGTAGGTCAAAAAAGAACTCTACTATTAGTGCTAAAGCATATAGAGAAATGCAAAAAGGTTTTCCTAATAGCAAAAAGAATAAAGCTAAACGTAAGAAAAAATAATTGAGTATTAAATTAACCTGTCCAGTATGTGGAGAGGTTTTAAGTATTGTAGATAGCAAAGTAGTTTGCAAGAATAAAGAGTGTAGAAATTATGGTAGATAAAAAGTTATGTTACGCAGCAGGTTGTCATAGACCATTACCACCTAAGAAACGTAAGTTTTGTTCTACACGTTGTTCTAACAGAATTAATATGCAAAAGAAACGTGCTAGAAAAGCAGGTCAAGAGTGGACACAAAAAGATGATGTATTAGAGATACCTAGTCAAAAAACAAATGTACAAGCACGTAGAGGACAAGTCTATAACGACATAGTCGAATCAGGTTTAGCTGCAGATATTTATACAAAGAAAATAACAATGCAGGAAGTTGCAGATATATTAGGCACAACACAAGGTGCAGTATCTATGGCATATTCTGCATACATAGAAGATTTAACAACTAAACAAGAACAAGATAAATGGTCATTACCACAAGTAGCAGAAAAGTCATTAGCAGATTTTGATGATTTTAGACAGAGATACTTTCAGACAGAACAAGGCATAGCATACGAAACACCAGATTTTCACCACAAATGGATAAGTGAGATTATGAATGCTATAGATAATGGTGGACAGCACATGATACTTTCTCCACCACGACATGGTAAAACAGATTTGTTAATTCACTTTGCAGTATGGCTTATTTGTAAAAATCCAAACATACGTATTTTATGGGTAGGTGGTAACGAAGAGATTGCAAAGAATGCAGTAGGTTCTGTACTTGACCAACTAGAAAGTAATGAATTACTTATAGAAGAGATATGTGGACCTGGTGCAAAATTTAAACCTACATCTCGTACAGGTAAGTCTTGGTCACAAAATGGTTTTACTGTAGGTACAAGAACAGTTACTGGTATTAAGTCACCGACAATGGTTGGCATTGGTAGAGGTGGTAAAATACTTTCTCGTGACTGTGACATAATTATTGCTGATGACATTGAGGACCATAACTCTACTATGCAACCTTCATCAAGAGAAAACACTAGAAGTTGGTGGACAACAACACTATCTAGTCGTAAAGAGGAACACACAGCTATGGTCGTTATCGGTTCAAGACAGCATTATGATGATTTGTATTCACATCTTTTAGAGAACCAAAGTTGGACTACAACTGTAGAAGAAGCACATGACACAGCTTGTAACTTGCCAGACTGGAATGAAGAAGAACACGTAGATTGTATGTTGTGGGGTGGAAAGAGAACCTACAAGTGGTTAATGGATAGAAAGAGAGCAGCAGAAACTACAGGTGGTAGAGCAATATACGAAATGGTTTATCTTAATGTAGCTATGCCTGATGGATTAGCTTTATTTGATAGAGTAGAAATAGAAGAGTGTCGTGACCAAAAACGTGACATTGGACACGTACCACAAGGTACAAGACTTATAGCAGGATTAGACCCTGCATCTACAGGTTATCAAGCTGCATTTTTATGGGCATACGATTCAGTAACTAACAAGTTGCATATGGTAGATATGAATAACAACTTAGGTGGTGGTATTCCACAAGCATTAGAGATAATGAAAGAGTGGTGGGTTAAATATAATTTATCACATTGGGTTATTGAAGAAAATGGTTTTCAGAAAGCAATACGACAAGATAAAAGTATTAGAGAGTTTGCATCTAAGCATGGAATATTTTTAGAAGGACACGAAACACACAAGAATAAGTTTGACCCAATCTATGGTGTTACAGCTATGCGACCTATGTTTCAAGAACAAAATATTTCTTTGCCATATCTTAGCTTTGAAGCACAAGAGAAGGTAAACTTATATACAAGTCAGTTAGTGTACTTTAGTTCTGCTAGGAATAAAAGCAAGAGCGTGGGTACAAAAACTGATATTGTTATGGCTAGTTGGTTTCCAATGAGAGCAATTAGGCGTATGCAAAAAGAACGCTTTGCAGAACTAGGATATGATTATAGTCCTAGCTTTACAGGGTACGAATCTAGTAATATGGATATAGATAATTGGAGATAAATGCCATTAAATAGTGAAAAATTATACGACAGAATAGATTACCTAAGAGTTATTAATCAAGAACAAATGATTGATAGGTCTAGGATTCGTGACATTATGAATGGTGGAGAAGCAGCAGTTAAAGCGTTGCTAGGTAATACAATTAATGTGGAGTACCACGAGTTACCTGCACCTAATTTATTTTTAACTGCACTAGAAAGATTTGCACAAAAATTAGGTAGAAGTCCTGATTTAAAAGTTGATGTAATTAATGAAAAAGATAGCGAGAGAGCTAAAAAGAAATCAGAGAAAATAGAAAGAATTGTTACAGCTTATGATAAGTTTCAAAAACTAGATAAACAATTACCACAAGCAGCTAGATGGTTACCTGGTTATGGTTTTGTTGTTTGGACAATATCACATAGAAGAGATAGAGATAATGTTCCATATCCATATGCAGAACTACAAGATTCTTTTACTTGCTATCCAGGAACATTTGGTAATGACCAACAACCTGATGAGTTAGCAATTATTCGTAGAGTTCCACATAGAATATTAGCTGACCAATATCCAGAAGCTAAAGCATATATATATCAACAAGAAGATAACACAGGTTTTCAAAATCCATACTCTGCACTACTTGATAGTACAGATAGAGCAGGTAGTTGGGCGAACTCAACAGGTCATGGAAAAGTAGTGGTTCAATATTATGACAAAGAAGGAACATACGTATTCCTACCAGAAAATAAAAAGATTATAGATTTTATACCTAACATACTTAAATCTGGTCCTGCGTTTGTTATAGCTAAACGATATGCGTTTGACCAAATGCAATCACAGTTTCAACACATTACAGGACTTATGGCAAACATGGCAAAGATTAATATTCTTGGAACTATTGCTATGGAAGATGCAGTATTTACAGAAACAAACATAGTCGGTGAGATTGAATCAGGAAAATATAGAAAAGGCAGATTTGCTGTTAACTATCTAACACCTGGTTCGCAAGTGTCTAAGCCAGTCAATAATCTACCATACCAATTATTTCAACAAGTAGATAGACTTGAAAGACACCTGCGACTTGGTGCATCATATCCTGTATCTGATGATGGACAATCTCCTAACAGTTTTGTTACTGGTAGAGGTTTAGAAGAGTTAGGTCAATCTGCATCATTACACGTTAGAGAGTATCAAACTATTATGAAAGATGCTTTAGAAGAAATGGATGCTAAACGACTTGAATATGATGAGTTGATGTTTGGTAAACTTCGTAAACCTATGGCAGGTAGATATAAAGGAACATCCTTTAAAGAAAACTACACACCAGAATCTGACATATCAGAAATTTATGAAACAAGAAGAGTTTATGGTGTTATGGCAGGTTTTGATGAAGCACAAAAAATTATTACTGGTTTGCAATTAAAACAACAAGGAATTATTGACACACAGACACTTCAAGAAAATATGGATGGATTAGATAACATCAGTAGAATACAACAACGTATACACTCTGAAAGAGCTGAAACTGTTTTGTTTGAAACTCTTATGGCACAAGCATCACAAGGCGACCAAAAAGCGTTAATGGCAGCAATAGAGATAAGAAAAAATCCACAAAAAATGTCAGAAATACTAGATAAATTTTATACAGCAGAAGGTGAAGAACCTACACCAGAAGAATTAGCTTTACTTGGAATGGGTGGACCACAGATACCTGCAGGTCCTGGTGGTGGATTACCAGGAATAGAACAAGTATTAGGTGCATTAGGTCAACAACCACCACAACCACAAGGAGTACCTAGTGGATGAACAAGAAGTTATCGCTAAGTTTTATAATATAATTAATGGAGAAGATTGGTCTGAAGATGTATTTACAGGCACAGATGAGGGAGAGATAGTTATGAAAAACTTTATTACTATACCTACACCACATCCACACTTTTTTATTAATTTAACATTTGAGTACGAATATAACCCAAGACTAGGAGATGATTTCTTTGGCTAAATATAACAGAGGAAGAAAAAGTAAAGCATTAGAGGAAGCTACTGACCTAACACAATCAGGTGCGTTTGCAGATATAGTTGCACCACCTAGAAAAGAAGGCGACCCAACAGGACAAACAACAGCATTGGAACAACAAGCAGAAGCTATTAGTCCAATGCAACAAGAAGTAGGTACTACAGGAGGTATGCCTAGCATTCCTAACTTGCCACCTATGAATATAGCTGCACCAACAAACAAACCTTTTGAACCAATACAATCAGGAATACCTTATGGACCTGGTGACAATGGTGGTATGGTTATACCTACTGATACAGTAGCTAATATTTTTAAAGCAGCTAAACGAATATTACCTGACCCAATATGGGATGAGTTATTAGAAGCAGATATAGACATAGGATAATATGGATTACAAATCTAATTTTTTTGTACCTTCATATTTCAAACAAGGTTTAGCAGAATCTACATCTAAAAATTTAGATGAAATATATCAATTTGAAAGAGCTATATCTCCTGAACTAGCAGAAGCTATGCGTGATATGGCATACACATATCCATCTTTAGATAAAAGATTAGTTGCTTATTTGCCATTAATGGGATTAAAAGCAGATGATGAAGATGTACTAAAGATTGCACAGACACAACAAAAAGCTATGGAAAAGAAACAACGTGTAAAAATTAATACAAATGTTGGTGGTTTTAAGAGAGCAACACAGTTAGGTTTCTTAGCTATGGATAGTGCATTTCAAAATATATCAAGAAATTTTAAATCATCTGTAGTAGCTGCACAGGAAACAGATACACCAGTTCCTTTTGCAGTTGGTGCTAACTTAATATCAGGTTTGTTACCTACAGAAAAATGGACAGAAAATGCAAGACAGGCAACTTTAGGAAAAGATTTTAATGATAAATATAACAAAGCAAAAGAAGCATATGGAGAAAACGAATTTCGTAGAGCATTAAGTGAAATAGATGCAGGTAAACCACTTAACTTAGGTGTTGGAATTTTACCTAATTCAATAGCGTTAGAAGATACAGATGTATATAGTAAACAGATTAAATTAGGTAAATCTCCAACAGAAGCATATGAAGCTGCTGCTGCTGTTTATGGTAATCCAATAACAGAAGAATTTGAACGTGATGAATACCAATATAAATATACAACTAAAACAGGAGAGAGAATACCAATATCTCCTGGTCGTATAGTTGCAGCACAGTTTTCACAAGAAGGAGAAATATCATATGCTTTAACATCTACAATTATTGATGGTGCATTTAGATTAGGTGCAGACCCAATTAACCTACTTTTAGGTTATGGTAGTGCAGTAAAAACTGCAGGTAGAAGTATTGTATCGGCAGCAGAAGTTGCACAATATGTAGATGATGCTGCTTTTATTACTAGAGCGTTAAATACATTAAAGCCAACAAAAGCAGGTAAAGAAGCTAGAAGAATGACTTTTGGTAAAACTGCAGAACAAATTCTCAATTCAAAATGGGGAGATAAATTTATAGAAGCATTAACTGTAAATGAATCTGTTGCAAGATTAAAAGACATACCAACATTTTCAAAAGTAGATACTAGAGTTTTAAATTTATTAGCAAAAGTAAAAAATAAAGAATCTATGAAAGAGATAGTTACTTCATTACTTAAAAATGGTGATTTATCAGATTTAATGATTGCACCTTATTCAGGTACTTTTGTAGGTCAAGAAATTGCACAAGCAGCTACATTAACACCTGTAAATAAATTACCTATGCGACAATCTGTTGTTGCTGAAATGGCAAATCAATTAGCGTATAAGTTTGGTGGTAAAGCAGTAGATATAGCACCATTAAGAAATAGCATAGGTGCTTTACTTGGTACTCCTAAAAATGACCCATTTAGAGGTATTATTGGTATCGGAGGTTCTTTAAAAAATGCATTACCACAAAGAGTTAAAAGACTATTTGATTTAGCACCAAGTAAATTTGCTTCTATTAATTATATTGCAGAAACAATAGAAAATATAGATGGCGTTTTAATAGCTATGGGTGAGGACCGACTAGGTAGAGATTTTATAATTAATGAATTGTTAAATTCTAAAAATCAAGATGACATTGTAAAAATTGTTAGAAAAGTCAATAACAAAATGAAAGATAAAGTAATTAAAGATAATCCTGATTTAAAAGATGATGAAGAATTAATTACTGAAGTTATGGATTTTGTTAATAATGAGTTAGTAGAAAAAAGAAAATATTTATATGATTCAGATGGTATGCCATTATCTTTTCCAGGTACTAAATATAAATTAAGACCTGAAAGAGTAGATGAAGAAGGAAACATATTAGAAGCTATTGAAGTTGCAGTTCCTACTGCTTTTTCTATTGGACAGTTTGCTGATAACTTTGTTCCATTAACAGACTACAACGAACTCGCTAGAGCATTGTCTAAATTTAGAAGATTGGTTGGTCCAAGTAATAGTGGTTTAAGAAAGTTTTTATCAACTACTTGGGGTAAAAAAGATTACTCTTTAATGGAAAAAATTATGCAACAAGCAAAAATACCTACACGTGGGTTAAAAACTAATTACGCTAAAAAAAATACAACGTTAGCACCTAAGAGTTATTTAGAATATATTTATTCTGATTTTATTATGCAACGTGCATTAAAACCAGTTTGGATGCTTAGACCTGCTTTAACATTACGTGTACCACCAGAAGAAGCTGTACGTATTGCTATGTATGGTGGTCCTAGTGTATTTAGACACCCTTTGTTATTAGCTTCATTAAAAGCAAGACCATTTCCTAGAGTTGTAGATAAATTAAATTTAGATAAATCAGACCCTGTATTTGTGCAAATGCTTGACAATTTAGGAGAACAATTATTTGCTACAAGAATTAACTCTGATGAGATAGATAGCGTAGCAGAATTAATTGGAAATGTTGATATGAAAAAATCAATAGAAAATTTGAATTATGAACAAATACAACAAATAATGAAAACTCTTAGATTAAATACAAATGCATCAGGTCAAGTTGGAGATTCATTTATACAATATGCTATTGATGGCAATAGTGCTACAGACTTTGCATTTGATGAAATAGTAGGAGATTTAAAAAAACTAAAAAGACAATCATTATTAAATTTTAACAAATTAGAAGATATGGGATTTGGTGATGTACAAAGTGTTAATGTTGCAGGTGGTTTTTTACATCCATTTTTAAATCCATCTGCAGGATTTGCATACAAAAGAGGTGCTATATCTGTAGTACCTAATAAAAAATATAAACAAATATTAGAGTTTGAAAATATAGAAGATGTAGGAAAATTAGTAAGACAGTATGTTACAAATCCATCTATAGAACCACAACTTCTAAAAGCTAACCATGGTGTTTCTGTAAATATTGTAGAAAACAATTTGATATTAGATGTTGTTGTAAATCTTGGTAATTATGATGAAATCAAAACATTAGCACAAGCTGAAACATACATACGAAATGCTTTGTCTATTGCTATAAAAGCACATCAACCAAAAATACACATGAGAAAAGATATACTTGATATATTGCCTAAAGAGCATCCTATTAGAAAATTATCTAAAGTATTAAATACTAATGAAGGTCCTGCTTTTCAATTTATAGAAGTACCTGTATATGGACAACCAGACCCACGTATAGATAATGTTGATTTTGATTCACCAGTAATTAAAGAAGTTATGGAGTATTTGTTTGATAGCAATTTTCAAACAGCTAGAAAAATTGTAAGTAAAAAAACAGGTTATGCACAAGCTGCACCTTCAGGAACGTTTTTCAACACTACACCACAATATATAAATACAATGTCTGAACAAACATTATTGAAAGTTTTAAAACCACAAAATAGAGGTAGAAACGCAGTAGATGATTTTTTTATTAATGTAGATAAATATATTATTGATGCTGATGGTAATGCAACAATAGACCCTAGGTGGTGGAGAGGGTTTATACACGAAATTTTAAATAGAGCAAATGACCCATTGTTTGTAATAGTTGCAAGAGATGGTGCTAATAAAGCATTAGAGTTTTTTACAAATACTACACAAGGTAAAAAATACATAGATGATTTAATTAAAAGAAGTGATGACCCTGATGCACGTGCAGTATTAAAAAATAAAAACCAGTTGTTAAAATATTTAAAAACTGCTGAATGGGAAATTGGTAGGTTACAAGGAAACCCTACAAATAAAATTTTACGTAATGGTCAAGAAATTACAGAACGTGAGGCAAGAGAATTATTAACAAATGGAAATGGAGAATATGTATATCCTGATTACGAAGTAGATTTAAACATGGGTGCTTCTAAAATACGTGAATTTATAGCTAATGGTGGTTTTGTTGATGATGAAGATTGGTTAGAGTTAGCACAAAAAAATGCAGTACAAGCATCTAAAACAGAAAGATACTTTGGAAAATTTTATGACCAAATTAAAAAGATATTTGATGATGAAGTTGTAAAAATGGATTTAGGTCCACGTAATGTTGCTTTTAATAATAATCCTAATTTAAGTAAATCAGGTCAACTTGTAGAACAAGCTATACAAAAATGGGATGATGCATTAGGTTCAATGTATTCACTTTTGTTAGCTAAACCATCTGATTATTTAAATCGTGACCCAATGTTTAGGTGGACATTCTATACATTAGCTGAAGAATTAATGCCATTTATGACACCAGAAGTTAAAAAAGAATTTCTTATAGGTGCAAAGACTTGGACAGAAGGTAGTGAGCTATATTTAAATTTACTTAAAAAGGCAAAAGAACCTGCATCAGAAGGAAGCATTACAACTTTAGAACAAGCAGAAACATTACTTAAATATAAAGCTATGGAAGAAGTTCAAAATCTTTTATATGCTAGTCAAGAAAGACACGTACTATCTGATGTTATGGCATCATATGTCCCATTCCCTGAAATATTTCAAGAAGTATTAAAAACTTGGGGTAAGTTAACATTAGAAAATCCACAAAAATTTAATAGAACTCGTATAGCAATAGATAGAGGTAAAGAAGCTAAACCTTGGGATACAGATAATGCATTTTTTACATCTGACCCAATAACAGGAGAGTTGTTATTTAATTATGTAGATGTTATGAATGTTATGACATTTGGTTTGTCAGCAATACCAGGTGCTTTTGGTTTTGCACCATTACAAACTGGGTTGCTTGGAGAAGATTTAACTGAACAAGGTGTAAGAGTAAAACCTTATGGTTTCTTAGAAGGACTTAACTTAATATCTGCTAATGGATTTTCTCCTGGTTTTGGACCAATAGTTACTGTTCCATTTAAAGTATTAACAAAAATTGCTACTGCACCTAAATTCTTAACAGATTTTGTATTAGGTAATTTTGAACAACCAGGAACTACTAGCATACAAGAATTGTTGGTAGAACCATTTTTACCATCTTGGTTTAAAGGTTTATTAAAAGCTATGCCATTAACACAAGATGCAACAGAAGAAATAAATGCATCATATTCAAGAACAGTAATGGATATATTTACTTTGTATTACTACGCAGGTAAATGGACACCTGAAGATGAAGAATCTATAAAACTTGCTATGGTAGAAGCAGAAAAAGCTGCTGCTACACATTGGTTAATTAGAGGTTCTGCACAAGCTGCTTATCCTACATCAATACAACCAAGATATGAAATACAAGATAAGAATGGTGGTTGGTGGACAATACAAGTATTAGCACAAAAGTATCAACAAATGTTAGAAGCTAATCAGTTTGATTATACAATAACAACACAACAATTTGAAAAAAGATTTGGTTTAAATCCAATTCCATTAAGACAATCATCAAGTGCAAAACAAGGTAGATTTCCTGTTAAAAAAGAGTCTTATATGTTTTGGCAGCAAATTGAAAATCAAAAGTTGATTGAAAGAAAACCATATACAGCTATATATTTATTTCCTGATAAAGTTGATGATGAGTTCTCATTACCTGCATTTATGGCAGGTGCAGAAACATTAGACCCTAATGCATATTCACGTGCAGTACAACAATCATTATTACAATTTGAATTAGAAAAATTTAAAGAGGAACTAAAGAACGATAAATCATTAACACCTACTGCAAGAGATGAAGCATACTCTGCTAGGAAAACAAAACTTCAAGAAGAATATGGTGTTATTGCTTATGGTAGTTTAGGTGATGCTGTACTTATGGCAGATAAATACCAAATTATATTAGAACTAAGAGATTGGGAAAATGAACCATTACTTAAAGAATCACCTGAATTTGTACCATTACAAAAGTTCTTTAAAGAATATGACAAAGCTATAGATACTGTATTAAATGGTGGTTTATTTTATATAGAAGGTTTTTCAGAAGAATCAATAAGAGTTCCTAAAGGTGGTATTCAGGGTAAAACTGCTGCTACACTAAGTGGTACATCAGGTAATATTGCTGATATACGTGAAGAACTAGATGCTTATGCTAGACAATTAGCGTTAGAGTATGAAGATACAAACTGGATTGATATGTATTTAGGAAGTTTCTGGAAAGAATTAGATAACAGAAGGTATTTGAAATGACAACAGAAAAATCAAAAAATCAAATAGAAAATTTAATAGCTGATATTGATAAAAACCAAGATTATGAAAAGCCCTTATCTGATTTTATTAAGGATGTAAATAGAATATTACAAATACCTATTAGAGTTACAAGTGCAGAATTTGGTACAAAAGGTGACGAATATAAATTAAGTTATTTACTTAGTAATCCTAAATTAAGATTAGGTTATGATTTAGAACCTATATTAGAAAAGTATAAAGATGAACTAGAAAATCCTACAGATTGGAATAGTTATACAGCTACTTTATCTAGTTTTTTAAATGAGTTAGCAGGAGAAGTAGAGGTATCAGGAACACAAGGTAATTTTACTTTAAGTCTATTTGTGCCTGATGTTACTTTAGGATATGTAGAGGAAATAAAAGATAGTGTATTTAATTGGAATATAACATCAACTGAAACACAAACTTTTGGTCCAGAAAATCAAAAAGTACTAGGGTTAAGTGTTCCACCTGCAGAAAAAATAGACCCTGAAACTGGAGAGTTTTTTTTCCAATCAAGAAATTATTACACAGGTCCTAATATACCTATTGATGAAAATGATTTTTATGTAGATGGTAAAACAGGAGAATTAAAACTAGACAGTAATGGTAAACCTATTAGACCACATTTTAGAAGAGGGTCTGCTGCAGCTTTATTTGAAGGTTTATCATCTAATGCAATATTTGAAATACAACAAGAATTATTTAATTTAGGTTTAGACCCATCATCATACGACTTTGTGCCTGGTGTTATAAACTTTTCTGCTAAAGGAAACGAAATAGATTTTGTTGCTATGTTGATGACACAAGCAAATGATGATAATTTTTTAATGCCAAGTAGTGGTTTGATAGATACAAATGCACCAAGTTTATGGGGTCAGTTAACTCCTTATTTATCTTATGCAGCAGAAAAGTTAGAAAGAACAAATGTATTAGTTGAAGGTTTAGAACAATATGGTGGTGAAATATTACCACCTACAGAAGCAGAAGTAAAAACTGCAGTAGATAAGTTGTTTGCTGAAAAAGGAATATATGCCACAGCTAGAGATTATGAAAAGTATGCAGGAATATTTTTTAATTTACAAAAAGATGCAGCAGCAAGACAAGTAGAGATAGAAAAAAATAAACCTACTTTATCAGAAGTAATTGGTTTAAGTACATTAAATGATACAGGAACTGCACCTACACAAATAGGACCATATACTTATGGTGGTTTTAATTTAATGACACCAACTCCTGAACAAGCAAGAAAGCAATTAGGTAAACCATTATTACAACCTATTGATGTAACATATGAATTAGGTAAAATAATAGATGATTTAGAAGCAGGTAGAATAGATGCTAGTCAAGAATTATCAGCTAGGTCTGCAGCAGCAGTAGAGTTTAAAAGAAACTTTATGCAATTTGAGGAGAACTTTTAATGTATAGTCCACAGCAACTTTATCAATTTATACAGTTTGCTAAACAGTATTTAGAATCAGAAGATTTTGAATTTAAAAGTGGTAACTTATTAGTTAATCCTAATAACGAAGAAGATATTAATACTCTTATTGCTATAGCACTTGCAGAACACAGAGATGGAGATGTTACATCTGGATTTGCTGCTAATAAAGCAGGAGATAATGAAAAGTCAAGAGGACCATGGCAAATACATATTCCTACTTGGGAAAAAACTTTACGTAAATACGACATATTTAATTCTTATGACAGTATTGAAACAGCACTAGATGACCCTGGTTTGAATGCTGTTGCTGCATTAATAATTGCACAATCTGAAACAGGCGATGATAGAACATATGGTATTAATAATTGGCAAACAGTTATGAATAAACAAGTTAATCCAGATACTGGAAAAACAGATATTATAGAAGATGACCCATTTCAAATAAAAGCAGGTGTTGGTAATTTCGTAGAAAAAGCAAAAGAGTATGATACTGCTTATATAGAAAATCCAGAAATGATACAAAAACCAGATGGAACTATTGAAGAAATACCTGCTGAACCATTAGCAGTAAATGTAAATAGAGGTGAAAAAATATTGGAAAATACACCTTTGACAATCAAACAAATGATGAGTGCATTACAATCTGCAAAAGATGGTACATACTTTTCTAAACCAGAAACATACGTTTCTTACAAAGGAAACAATATAAGAAAAGTAGTAGGTTCTGATTTAAATAATGATTTTAAAAATATGTACGCAAATATAGAAGTTAAAGATTTATCGCCTAAAGAAGTAGTTGATATGTACGTAAAAGATTTAAGTGGATATTTACCATATGGTGTTACTTATAGAAAAGTAAACATGAAAAATGAAGGTAGGAATATTGTTGATTTAGTACAAAATAAAAATGTAAACAATCAAGATTATTTTTATGATGCTTCTACTGGTAGTGTTATCACAGGTGATGTAGTTAATAAAAGAGTGAACTCTGCAAAAAACTATATGTACAGATATTATTTAAGTAAAAATGAAAACGAACCATTAGCACAGATAGATAATGTTTATGAATATTTATTTAGAACAATAGAACCTTATGTAAAAATAAGTGAAGATGCTGCAAATGCTTTAAGTAGTACACCTAGTAGTAATAATTTAGTAAAAGAAAGTGGTTACAATCCTTTTCCTTCTATGTTTAGTGGTGAAAATGAAGTTAGAAGAAGTGGTTACAATCCTGTAGCATCTGCCCAAGAAGCTGCACCTACGTTTTTAAATAATTTAGAAAAAATATTAAGAGTAAAACCACAAGGTAATAGAATTAAAAAACAAAATCCTAGAGATAGAAACGCTTTTAGAAGTATGTTTGGTGGATAATGAGTGATGAATTAAAAGAATATTTAAAAGATAATCCAGAGTTTAATAAATACATTGTTGATGGTGAAATAGATTGGTCCTCATTAAATATTAACATTGACATAGAAAGGACTAATTCTACATACATAGATGATACAGAGTTGTTTATATCAGCAACTCTTTATGAAGATGTGTTATGAACTTTGATGCTTTTAAATCACAAGTATTAGGTTTAGTTACACGTTTTGTTACTGAAAACATTGATAGAAGATTAGAAGATTTAACACCTGCTGATAGAATTAGACAATTTGATGGACCAGTATCAAATGCAATAGCACAATCAGTTGCTGAAGTATTTCCATCTTCAAGTATTTCTACTTGGGGTGATGAAATAATTGATGCTATAGTAGACAAAATATCAACAATCGCTAGTAATGCAGGTTATAGTACAGAAGGTTTAGTTGATAATTTAGGAGAATTTTTATTTCAAAATATAGATTCAGGTGACTTAGGTGCTTTCTATAATCGTTTAGATACTAACCCAGAACAAATTTCTTCTATTCAAAGGGAAGCAAACAGTACACCAGAAATTACTACTGAAACTCCAGATGTTCCTGATGCTACTCCTACTCAAACTTCAGTAGGTAGTGATAATGCAAATATACTTAATTCTTACAGTTCAAGAAACTTAGAAGAATTTGGTGAGTTTTTAGAAGGGTATGATATTAATGTTTCTAAGTATCAAGATTTAGTTGATTATATAAATAGGTCAGATGCAATAAGTATTAGTGTTAGAGAAGATATGATTAGCTATCTTAAATATGCAGTAGATAATGATATTGTAACTTTATCTTTAAGAACAGATGATGTTGTATCTGTTCCAACATCACCTAGGAACTCACCAAGATATAAAGGAATATATGATAAGTTTGACATAGATGTAAATAAATTTAATGTCAACAATAATCCTACTACTGATGATGGAATATATTTTAAAAAAATTGAAGAGAGGTTTTTTGAGATATTAAAAAGATATTCTAAAGATACCAAACACTCTATAGTATTTAGGGGATTAGACCCTAATATAGAAAGACCTGCATTTATGGATGAAGAAGGTGGATTTCTTGAAGATGAGAACCAAATTAAAAGACAAAGCACCATACGTGATGTTGAAAGAAGTGTAGAAATGAACACTACAGGCAATATCACACACGATTTAATTATTTTTCCTGAAGATAAAGATGCATTAAAAATAAGAGTTGCAGAATTTTTAGATGGAAGATTTGAAAATTTAACAGATGTAAGATTTAAACAATATGGAGAAAATGGACCATTACTAACTACTAATCAACCAAACCATAGAAAAATGGGTTCTATACTTCAAAATGCTAAATACAATTCAGAAGTAGCTGCAGCTTTAGATACAGTTCTTGAAGGTGGAGATTATAGTTTTGAAATTATAGGTCAAATGAAATCTCCAGTTACAGGTGACTTTACCAATATGGCAGTTCATTGGAAAGGTTTTCCAGATTATATTAAAAAAATATTAGCAAAACCATTTGGAGAAAGATATACAACATTAGAAAAAAAACCAAGCTATGTACTAGCTTTAACGTATCAAGATGTAAATGGTAAAAAACATATACTAAGTTTTTTTGAATCAGATTCTTCATATGCTAGACAGTACGAAAATAGTATTCGTAGTAATAGAGATTTTCTAGGTCAAAGAAGTGCAAGTATTACTACTAACTTTTTATCTACACATCCAGGTTCAATAACTGGATATTATCCTAATGCCATTTCGCCATCAGATTATTCTATATACACAGGAGAATCTACAATGTCATTAGCTGAAAAAGTTAAAAAAGCAGGTGTAATAAAAAGCCAAGAATGGTTTCATGGTTTATTAACTGTAGCTGATGCAGACTTTGTAATATTAAGTAACTCTCCTATAAATGATAGAGTTGCTAATTTGTATCAAAATGGTGGATTTATATTTGCAGGTGAATATTTTACCGAATTAGATGTAGATACAAAATTTACTAACTGGAGTCACAGTTCTATGATGAGATATCCAGGACCATTGTGGAAGAAAAAAGATGAATGGAAAACTCGTAGAGTAAGTGGTGAATTTAAAGTAAGATTGCAACAAGTATTTCAATCATTATGGGGTAGTCCTGTGGATGGTAATGATGCAGAGTTTGCAATTAAACCAAAGCAAACCAATATATTAAAATCTCCTAGACACGTATCTATGTTGAATTTATTAGCATTAGCAGATTTAGAAAATCTGACTGATGTAAGAAGAAGTAAACTTAATCAAGAATTACTTTATATTGCTACTGGAAGGCATGATATTGGTGGCAATCCAATGATTGAGTTTTTATCTGATAACTACGATAACCCAGAAAAACTAGAGAAAATAAAATACTTCGGAAAAAAAGATGATATTTATGGTTTGTTTGATGCACTTTCATATGAGGTAGACCCACAAATGTTTGCACAACTACTTATGCGTACTGAAGCTATGGTAACTTCTACAGGTTTAAATCCTATGGAAGATGTAACAGAGCTACAAAATATATTTGAAAATTTAGGTTTAGTCTATACAGATGATTTAGTAGTACATTCTCAACTTAATGATACTGGAATTATTAAAACTGGTTCACTAAAAGACTTTATGAATAATGGCGAAGCTATGTATTACTTCTTAGAAGATTTAATTGAAACATATCCTTCGGACACAATGAGAGAAAGTAATCTAAATATGTTTACAAGAGAATCATTATTGTCACAGATAGATGGTTTAGCAGGTTCAGAAGCAAATATACAAACACAAGGTATATTACAATGGGTAGATTCAAGATTTGGACAAGCAGCAGAAACAACTGCACCAGATACAACAACACCAGATACAACAACACCAGATACAACAACATCTCCATCAACTAGAGGTTCAACAATTATAGATAGTAGACCTGTAACACAGTTGTTAAACCAAAATTATCTTAGTGAAAGAGCTGTATTAGCAAGAATAAGTGAAGGCAATATGAATTTATTAGATGAAGTAGGTGCATTTTCTATATATGATATGTTTGAGGATTTAGACCCATTATTTGAAAATCAGGGTTGGTATAGAAATCAGTTATTAGGAGATGGTCAATTAGCAGTATTAAGTAGTATATATTTTAATAATGAAAATATTTTTGGTACTGAACTAAATCAAGCATTTAGAAAAATAAATGGTGGTACATTTCAAGATAAAGTTATATTATCTGATAAAGCTAAACATTACTTTACAAGAAGTGCAGAAACTTTATTTAATGAGTCAGATTTATTTGGTGGTGCTGATAGAAATCTTTTAGTTGTAGAAATTGAACACGTTGGAACAAGACAAACATTAGCAGACAGATTTGGACCAAAAGATTATTTTGAAGTTGGTTTTATATATGATGTAAAAAATACAAATGGAGATTTAGAATTAACAAAACATTATGCAACTATAGAAGTAACAAATCATTTAGATTTAAATAATAATGTGGTTGCATCTATTACTTCTAATGTGCAATCTACAAAAACAGGAACTGCAATTACAACAAATATAATAAATCGTTCTTTTATTCATATGATGAAAGAATTAGGAATAGAAGTAAGAGATGGTTTTTCAGGACAAGAAAGAGATAATCCAATATCTTCAAGAATACATCCTACTGGTAGAGTGGGTGCTGCTTTTAATGTTGCTTATGAATCAAATGATGGTTCTTTAAGATTAAGAGCATCGGATAATTTTTTATATATAAATAGAAAAACTTCTAATGAAGAAATACAAAACAGACAATTTGTTATAGATGAAGAATTAGAAATGGTTAGAAATACAAGTTCAGAAACTAGAACTCCTAGAGATATATCTCCACAACCAGTATTTTCACAAGCAAACATTACTCCTCCTATAGAAGCATTTGCAGGTAATGAGGGAATTGATGTACAAAAACTTAATACTGCATTAGATAATTTATATGATATGGTTGACAATAGAACAGTAGGTGTTGTAAGAATAAATTTGCGTGGTCCAAGTCCTAGTGATGGAACAACACGACCAGAGATAGAAATTATAAAAAGAACTGGTCAAGAACCTATATTTAATGTTACATCACCAGATAGTAGTACAACACAAGTTAATCTTAGTCAGCAACAATTAAGAGATATACCATCAAATTTCATAGTTGGAGATATAACTATTATTGCACCAGATGAGCATTTTCAAAATGGAATAATTGAAACTAATTTAGACAATATATTAGATTACGATATATCTATTGATGAACTATATCCTAATAACGCACCAAGATATGATGCAGTAGTGAATCCTGTTCAACCAGTAGTGTATGGTGATGCAACTATTGATAGTATAAGAGCTTCTTATACTTATGGAAGAGCAGTAGGTGGTAGTAACAATATTGGTTATTATGGTATTCCATATAATCAAGAAAGAGTTCCTACTGGATTAACACCTGATGTAGCAACTTTACGTAAAATGATGAAATCATTTGCACAAAGCAAAGTAGGTAAGGCTTTAGGGATAGGTTGGAAAACATTAGACATAGGTGAAACATTAATTAACAAAGCGTTTCAAAAAGCTGCAACTGTAGCAGCAGCAGCAGGTGCTATTACTCTTGGTACAGGTGTTGCAACTGCAGCAGCAATATGGTCTTTTTATGAAATATTTAACTTGTTAGGAACTGCTGCAGTATCGTTACCTGAACTATATCAAGTATATGCACGTAGAAATGAGATACTTGCTAATGGTGAAGAATGGGAAAAGCAACTGGTTGAAGAAACTTTTTGGCAAGATTATGGTGGTGAGTTATTAGAAATATTAGAAGAAGCAGGTTCAAGGTCACCTGCAGAATTATTGGGTAATGCAATATGGGGTACAGCTATAGATGTTATGACTAGAGCATCTAATGGTGATGCTTTAGAAGAAAGTTACATAGAAGATGTAGGTGATATAGATATGAGAAATGATATTTATTACAGTAATATACCAGATAGCCAAAAACTAGACCTTATGCAGAACTCTATTGATTATGATAAAGTATTTACAGGGTATTTAAACAATAACCCTAGTGCTAATGTAATAATGGATAGGACTGTAAAGTTAGCAAACAATGTTTATAATAGAGATGACTAATGGCAATATTTAAAGAAGGTAGTTTACTACAAGTTCCAGATGAATTAATTTTCGTTAATGAAAGGTACTATGCTGTGTACAATTACACAACTACAAGTGGTGCTGTTATGCCATTAGTAGTAGATGTAGATTTACCAGAAAGTTTTGCAGAAGGTGCATTAGATACTGCAGTTGCGTATACAGAACAAACATTTACAGATAAGTATGGATATGCATTTTTTCCTATGTTCAACTTATCAGACCTAAAACTTCTTGACCCTAAAAATCCTAAGACAGATGTAGATTGGTTATTAGAAAACGTAGAAAATGATTTACAAAAGAAAGCAACAATATTTGGTAAGACTTGGTATTTAGATGATGAAGTACAACAGTTATTCGCATATGGTGCAATTACTGGACAGGACATAAATCCATACTTAGAAAATTTAACTTGGTTTAAAGACCACACACCAGAACAAAGAGATTGGATTCAGCTTGTATATACAAATCCAACTAAAGCAGCAGAGTTAGTCAAAGATAACTACACAGCACTTAAATTACAAATTACACAAATGGGTATATCAGGTGAAGGTGTAGATGATTTAGTAAGAGAACTTGCATCAGATATAGCACAAGGTAACTTGACTACTGCAGAAGCAGCACAAACTATATCTTATCTTATTGACCCATACAGATTAGCTATGGCAGGTGGTACGAGTGCTATGAATGAAAACTACACAAAATATACAGATAGAATAAACGCTACACAGAGTGGTGTTGCAGATGCTAAAAATTTAGTTACACAATATTTAGGTTTAGATTCTGCAATAGCATTTGAAGGTAATGGTGTTATAGAAAAATACGCTGCACTTCTTAGAGCAGATGCTGCACAAGGTGAAGGTGTTACTACAAACAGAGAAACAATTATAGACCAGTTGCAAAAAGCACACGATACAATGTTTCCTAATTATGCAGGTAGTCAACACGCATTATGGTCTGCACCATTGTATAGAACATTCCAAACAATAACTGGTAAAGCTGCGTTATCTAATCAAGATAAGAAAAACGTAGACATTATATCACAAAAAGTTGGTGGAGATATGACATTGTTTGCAGGAGAGATTAGAAAAACTTATGAGAATGACCCTACATATCAAGATAAAGTATTAGGGGATATGACTGGTGTATTTAAACAAGATGTATCAGGTGTATTTACAGGACAAAGTTTGGTAGGTTAATTATGGATATGACTACAGAAGAAATAAAAGCGTTACAAAGAGAACTAGGTGTTACTCCTGATGGAATTATTGGACCTATAACTAGAGCTGCTGCAGAAGCAAAGATAGCAGGGTCTAGGTCTATAGCAGAAGCCACTGCATTATCAGAACAGTTTGGTTCTGTAGCAAACACTGAAGGACTTGTAAGAGGTAGTGATACTGTAGATGTTACAACTGAAGATACAGGACCACAAGAAGGAGATACAAAAACTGAAGGTGGTATAAATTACGTTTGGAAAAATGGAAACTGGGAGGTAGTACCTGCTGATAGTGGTGCAAAATTTACACCATTTTATTTATACAATGATGAAGGTGTTGCAATATTAGTTAGTAGTGCAGACCAAGAATCTATATACAGAGGTCAAGGTTTTACATTAACATCACCACCAAGTGGTAAAGGTGGTGGTGTAGATACAAATACTTTATCTGACATACTTGGTACATATGCACAACAACAACAAGTACAAGAAGTTGCACAAACAGGTGCATCTACATACGAACAAGCTAAAGGTTTATTTCCTTATTTAGATGACAGACTTATTAGATTGTATTTAGATAAGTATGCAGAATCAGGTAATGAACGTTTAGCTTTAGCAGAGATGAGAGCAGACCCTATTATGGCAGAAGTATATCCTGGCATTAAGAGAACTGATGGTTCACTTAGAATGACAGAACAAGAGTATGTTGCTGCTGTGGATAATATGAAAGCTACAGTTAGAACATATAACTTAAATCCTAATGAATTTGCAGATGATATTGTTAATGCAATTAGTGGAGATGTATCTCCTTTAGAGTTTAGACAAAGAATGGAAGCAGGATATGAAGGTGTAGTTAATAATATTCCACAAGTTAAACAAGCATATTTAGATAATTTTGGTGTTGACTTACCTGATGAATCTATATTTGCTATGTTTGTTTCTCCTAATGTTGCTACAAAAATATTAGAAGGACAGATAAGAGCATCACAAGTTCTTGGTGAAGCAGAAGCTGCAGGATTTGGTGGCATTACTGCACAAGTTGGAACATCATTAGTACAACAAGGATTATCACAAGAAGGTGCAAGAAAAGGTTTTGGTCAAGCAGCATTATCATTAGGTGGAATACAAGCAGCACAAAGAAGATTTGGTAGAGAAACACAAACTGCTACAGAATACGTACAAGCTACACAACTTGGAGTAGCAGAAGAACTACAACAATTACAGAATGTATTGCAACAGGTATCATCTGAAAGTTCTGCTATATTAGGTGCTGCTAAAACACAAACTGGACAAGTAGTTGGCTTAACAGAAGCATAACCACAATATATAGAATTAACTTGCACAACCACAATATATGGTATAATCAAATCAAGCTGCGTTTGTAAGTCTGCAGGATAATATGACTTCAATTTTGTAATCGGTCTTGATGCCTACTGACAAGACCTGTCAAATAAAAACAGTA
>Ga0208162_1000500_pt1 | contig 22776 bp, 8 predicted proteins | sample CB_VirMetaG_4_FD_184539 | JGI IMG/M metagenome (GOLD analysis project Ga0208162, IMG submission 184539) | Freshwater to marine saline gradient viral communities from Chesapeake Bay - CB_1508_1M Viral MetaG (SPAdes) (version 4) | ecosystem: Environmental > Aquatic > Marine > Coastal | place: USA... | reverse complement strand
GACAAGACTACACCTGTTGTATGGATAGGCTCATCTATGTCTGTTAGTAAATCTTCATTGAATGCAGTAGGGTATCTTACACCGTAACCTCTACCACTATCACCAACTCTCTGTGCATTGGTTGGTAAGAATACGTCAACTAATGTTGTAGAACTGTTGTTGTTATTGTTGTTTAGTCTACCACCATACTTAGGAATAGTAAACCCGCTTGATACACTTACATCTCCCGAATTGTCTATGATACCCTTACCGTTTACAATTGGTGAGCCGTCATTGTACAGACGTTGGTAAGGAGTTCTATCATTAGTTCTGTCATACTCGTAAACATCAGCACTGTCCCATGCAGGTTTGATACCAAACCCACGAACAGGGAATCTGCGTACATCTTCACCACGAGTATTACCCCACCAATCTACAATGTAGTATCTTAGTGCATTGTCAATGTTGTAGATACCCTTACCGTTTCCTTCGCCCCACCATTCTCTTACTACAGTAGATGCGTTTCTTAGTGTGCGTACAGGACAACCGAATGGTCGTGTAACTCTCATACCGTCACTGTAACGCACTTGTCTTTCGGGAATGTCCACACCTAACATACCACTAAAGTTAGTTTGTCTTTCCATTATACCGACATATGTGTTAGGATATGCAGGGTTAGATGCACCGGCTGAACCACCAGCGTATGTCCAAGTCTGCGTTTCTCTTTGTACAAGTGGGCCGTGTTGATAACTCACTGATGCATTAGTTGCTGTGATAGCGGTTTCTCTTAGTGCCCTTAAACCATAAGTAGACCACTGTGGTTTGTTGTATGGTTGTCGCAATCCAAATCTGTAACCAAATGGTCTAACACGAGTTGGATTAGATATACTACTGTAGTTAGTTTTACTAATACCGCTACTTACTGTGTAAGACCCGTTATCATCGTCATCTACCCAAACAGGTGCATCGAATGTGTAGTCTCTCGGATAGTCCCACGAAGTAGACACATACCCATACCCATCAAGTCTACTGACAAGTGGCCCACCACGAGAGCCACAAGGCCAAAAGTGGTTTAGCATGTTGTCAGAGTTTGCATCTCCTGTTAATGCTCTACCACCTTGTATGAAGAATTGTTGAATCGTACCTCCATCTACAGATGCTAACGAGCCTTCCATATCATTAGCGGTTATCATTGTACCATCAGCACTGAGCAGAATGTTTACACCAGCAGTGAGATTATCCGGTATTGTTTCATTCACAGTTATACGGGCTGGACTCGCTGTAAAACTCGCTACAGTGAAAACCACACCATCTACCATTATGGTAGGGGTACCTGTCAATCCTGTCGTGGTATTGACATTCATTACACTTCCCGAATGTTTAGACGTGAAAGTAATTGCTGTGTTGCTACTGTTCTTGTATTTATGAGGTGGGCGAGGTGTCTTTCTTTGTAGACCAAATGGACCCATACTTGCGTAGTAAGTAGACTCATGGTAGTGTATTGTTTCAAAGTGTTCGGGCATACTGTTCAATGGTTTCTTGTCTACTGCTCTATCTAGTGTAGGGGATAACCATGTACGACTTGAATCAGAATAGAAAGTATGTGGGCGACCAAGATTAGGGTGCCACAGGCATAAGAATGCATCAGCCATGTGTAGGCTGTTAGTATCTCTGCTACCTTGTAGCATCTGCGGTAAAATTCTTGTTACCATACTAGATTTAGAATCAGTAAAGATACTACCCGATGGTCTGAAATCATAAGCACGAGTTAAACGCAATTTTGTACCAGCAGTTAAATTACTCGTGAAATTAGTATTTGTTGTGATAGTGAATTGCTTTGGTTTATTCATATTGGATAAATCATATCCACTACGCTCAGTGTAATCATGAGTGCGTCTTATTCCGCTTGCATCGGTGTACTCTAATTTGTTACCGTAGTAAGGCACCATTGGGAAGCCTCTTGCATCGTCTACCGTGATAGTTGTAGCCGCTACAGATACTACAGTACATACAGGATTCAAACTTACATTTTCAAGAATCTCATGATAAATGTCGGGGTGTGTACTTGGGTAACCAGCAAGCGTAATTTGACATCCTATGCTACCTGCACCTGCTCGTATAAACTCATAGTAGTTATCGAATCTATGGTGGCTTAGATGTCTAAACGATGTTGCTTGAGAATGGTCGGGGCCGTATCTATGTGTGATACTCCACCACGGTATGTTAGTAGTATAACCGGGTGTAGCCTTTACGAACATTTGTGGTTGATATGGTAATGAGTTCTTTACAAACGCCGGTGATTCGGTAGATTGTACTCCTAATGGATTGTAAGTCATCAACGGTGGTATATTTGTAAATTGACTCATATGGTCGGGGTCGTGGTCAATCATAATTTCGTTAATGAATATCTCACATCCTCTTACATCAGCCATAGTTGCTTCAGCCAATACAAGTCCTAGCCCACCTGTTGCGCTATCAGATTCTCTAATACCTATGACAAGTGCTACTTGTTGACTTGTTAACTCATTGACTGTTCCATCGGGCACATCATCAGCAGGGCCGTTTGCATGGAAACCTAGCATTTGAGATTTGAATACGTTAGGTTGTATAACAATCTGATATGCGCCAACTTCTGAAGGGTCGGGGAAGTGGTTGTCTAGTGTGTAGTTAGCAGCAGCCTCAAGCACTACAGTATGTCCACCTGCGGCATTTACTACACCTGCTTGACCTTCAGACGCAAGTACACCATACCCATCGGTCTTAATCTTAGTTTCAAACATCAAAGTAAATGCCCCGCCGTGAACATCACTCGGTCCACTTGGGGTAGCATTCAATGCACCAAATCTATGAAGGGTATCATATCCGTGTAATTTGTTTGTTAGTGTGCTACTGATGTCATTTTTTATATGGTCTAAATCTTGCTCTTTCATTAATGCCTTTTCTTCAGAATTTAGAGTTGCAGACCTTATTGCTAAATGCTTATTGTAAAGTCCTTGATATGCAGGATGTGCCCAATGTCCGGGTAACACTGCCATAGTTGGGTTTACGAAGTGATGACCCATACGAGGTGCAGCCAATGGTGATAATCTTGGTCTTCTAAAGAGTGTCTTTGGTACTTCTTCTGTAGCACCTCTAAAGTATAGAGTATGGGCTGTATCGGGGCTGTTACCGCTTACCTCAGCGTGGTCACGCAATCTTCGTGCTGCAAAGAATCGAGTAGAACCAGCAGGTATGTAGTAAGATGGGACTACTTTGTAAGAAGATATATCACCCTTAATTATTTCTTGGAAGTCAGTATCTCCTACACATCCTGTGAATGTGCTACTTGCTATTCCGGTGAATGACGCTACACCACCTTTACCTGTAGTTGGGTTGTATAATCTTAAGAATTTACGACTGTCTCCCGGTCCAACTGTTTCATTGTATAATGATGTACTTGGTGCTGCATTCACAGTAAGTGTAGTTCCACTGTAAGATACTGCTGTCAATTCATTATTTTCTACACCATTTGCATGAGAATAATAATTTGGATGTCTATGAGAATGTGTATTACCGTTCTTTGTAATATGGAAATACAGTGTTCTATCATGTAACTCGTAAGATGTTTCTAGTGGTGCATTTCCTGTAGCAATCTCCCATCCTTTGTATGTAGAATCGGGGAATGCCTCTCCCGATGCTGCTTGACTGATATGTTCCCAATTGTGGTCGCTAAAGGATGGCCCCAACCTCGGCCCTGTTGTTTCATCAGTAAACAAATGTTTGAGGGCGGCACTAGAAATCGGCCTCATCATACCCCCACTACCGATAGTTTCAGTTTGGTATGCCTGTAAAGCCCCGAATCCCGGTCTGATAATGATGTTACCCGGAATAGTTTCGGGGTCGGGTAGTCTAATCTTTAGGTTAGGTTCGATACCACTGTTAGTAATTGAAGGTGCCAAACCTTCTGCCCCTCTATCTGATACTGTATTGTATGTTCTAATAATAGTACCAAACGGTGAACCACCCTCGATGATATGGGTTTGCCCTGTATCGTCAGTAACCATGATTTCTTCAAACTGTATTTCCTCATTTGGAATCATCAGTGCGTTTCTTAATTCATCGGGATGCTGAGTTGCTAGTTGAGGGTGAGATAATTCTTGAGCCTGTACAATTGGGAACATTGCACTGTTAGTAGTCTCAAATGAAAATCTATTGATACCGTATATTTCCTCACCCATAGTAAACGGATTACCATTGTCTACTCTTGTGGTAAATGGCACTGCACCAAGACCACGAGCATTTGGTGCAGGTAGTGATAAGTTACCCCCATCCATTCTCTTCCAAACTACATGCTCTACTGAGAAATTCTTTGTTGGGGTATTGAGCATTAGTCTTCTTGCGTTAGTTGCAGCACCCCAATACGACCTTTGACCGTATCTGCCGGTCATCTGTGAATCCACAACATCAACGAAATCTACTGCTCTGTTTCTTTCTACCTTACTATTATCGTGTAAGAAGAAACTGCCCGGACTTTCATCTAAATCAAAGAATAAGTCACCTGTAGGGTGCAGACATGGTTCAGCATTTTTCAAACTACTATCAGCAGAAATTGTAGAATTAAATGTAAACGCAGAGGAATAAGTGTAATCACTTGTAGATGGTCCTATATTGTCTACTATCAAAGCCTCAATGTTTGGGCCACCGTTAGCAGGTGCTACAAACCTATCAGCACCATGTATATCTTCACTCCATTGGTTAGTACCAGCAAAAGTCAAAGCGGTAGCCGCATCAACTGCTTGCAAAAGTTTACTTCTTACAGCCAGCCAATCACCTGTTGCAGTAATACCATCACGGTCACGCTTTGCAATTAACGGAAGTTCTCCTTCGTAAGAAATTACTAAGAATGCTCTACCAAATACACCTTGATTACTATGTAGAGATTCTACTACATCAACACCATTGTTTAGTGTGGTAACAGGTTTGTTTCCATATAACGAGTCTTCAGCATCTTCAAATGAATATCCGGTGTATAATGAATTAGTAGATGCTAGTCCTGTATTCCATGTATACGCTGTAGACAACACTGTATCAGCACCACTACGGCCATTGATTGGGCCGGTGCTTTCCGGTGCGTACTTTAACGGTGAAATATTTGGAAGATGACCAAATGTATTCATTACCGATGATGCCTTACCATATGGTGAAAATCCTAACATTGGGTGCCAAGCACCAAGACCTGCTGCATATACGTTAGATGTTCCTACTTTTAGAGAGTTAAGATAGGAGTATCTTTCACCTGCCCAACCCACTGCACCAATAGGTCTTGTACGGTCTATTGCATCTACTAATCCGTTAAAGTGTACGCTAGTTTTGTGGAACAGATTACCATCGTCACCTTTTTCATTATTATATCTATTAACGGCTGCTTTAGACCAAACATATACCTTAGTTGGTGAACTTAATGCACCTGTACCTAATAAATCGGGGAATGATAATGCTGTTGTGGATTCACATTCGTCATCCCATGTAGTAATATCTTCCATTACAGGGAAACCACTTATTCTATTTGGTGCAAGATGGAATAATACATGCCATGTAGAACTTATCTGTATAACTTCACGAGAATGATAACAACCCCAAGTAGGCGCATCAGTGCCCGTTGGGTCAGATGGTAATCTACCTCCTAAGTCTGTACGAATCCAACCCGATGCAGGAAGTTGCTCTAATCTATCTTGAGTATTACTGCTTGCTAACTTGGCTAAAACATATGACTTAGCATTGCTAAATGTTAAAGCATTTGATGTGCTATTTCTTGGAGATGCACTTGGATTTAAGTTTGAACCTGCCTCATTTAACGCATCATCAGATAAGTTATAATTTACATAATCTAATTCTATCCAACCGTATCTATCTTGCCTCATTGATGTACCCATAGACGGCATAAAAGTGCCACCAAGAGCCTTTAATGCACTCTTACCGGGGTTTTCATTTATTGCTTGACCTATGATAGTCGCTAACTCTTCACCGTTTTGACAGCGTGTTGCGTCAACAAGTATGGTATCTCTAAAGAAATCTGTTGCTGGCTCTGTGCTACTTCCCGCTAACCAATCAGCATGAAGAACTCCCGATGCTCTAAATGCTGTTTGTTGCATTGGGTTTTGTGATTCTTTGACTACACGATAGTTGTCTTTTTCCATAGGTGGATTGAATGACATTTGTTGGTCTAACCAATTACCACCGGGATGATAACCACCATCCATGTGCCAAGTCATGTCAGCACTCATTGTAATACCGTAATATCCTACACTGCAATGCTGATATGGATGAGCCTTTTTGTAATCTCCTTCATTATTAGTAACAATCTTACCCGATGATGGATTAAAGAAATGCTCTCCATAATGATAACCGTGTTCGGGTCTTTGAAGTAATCCGTAACCCGATGTATCTCCTATGTTTGGTATTCCTTCTGCTGGTGACCAATTGATAGTAGTGTGATATTGGAAGCGATTTCTTCTACTTTGATAGGTACTACTTGGAGGACCATATTCTCCATCAGAGTTTTTAATTTCATTTGGAAGATTTACTCCCGATGGCATTTTACTCCAAGTGTTTCCTGTAGTAATAACATAACCCGGATGGGGTTCTACGTCACTATTAGCAGCAGTAGTTTCTGTGAATGGGAATGATTGACCGGGACCAAATATTAGGTAAGTCGTGAAATACTTTCCATCTTCATCTTCACCTACATAATCACGATACTTTGCATTTTGGTGTGGTACTCTCATAACCATAGGCACTGCTTTTTGAGGTACTATACCAGCAGTGTATCGAGCAGATAAATGGGCCGGTCTACCTGCGGTTCTTGAGTATGTACCATTCATTAAATCGGGTGACAGAATGTTACCCTTATTGTGAGCAGGAGGGGTGATGCTTCCTCTGTGTTGGTTTAGTAATGGTGTACCGGGGAAGAATGCCAGCATAGCGTTACAATCTAATATAGCAAACGATGTACTAATTTCGTTAGCATTCTGAATACCAGCAGTACCGGTAGGGCCACTAGAGTACGGATGGGTATAGAATGAAGTATAATCATTCTGAGTACCATCATTGATGTCTAGTACAACACCGCTAAATCCACCACCGAAGTAAAGTGGTACACTGTGGTCTATACTGTCTCTGCCGCCCTTGAAGTGTACAACGGGTTGGCTTTCTATACTACCGTATAGTCTGTAACCGGTAAAGTGTTTATCACCATGAGTAAGAAGAATACCATCATCGTTTACATCACTACTATGGTATATTTCATTAAACTCAGTATTACCATTTAGTTTCTCTATGTATGCCATAGAGTTACTTCCTTGATACGAAGTCGCTATAGCAAATGCTGTTTTACTTATCCACAACTTTGCGGTACTTCCAAATGATTTTATCTTATCAAAAGAGTGTTCAGACGTAGATTCTTGACCAGCAGGAATTAGTATGTGTGATAATTTTTCATTAGTCACTTCAAAGTATTTTGCACTATGATGATATTTAGTAAACACAATCATACCACTATCTATCTTAGGTAGAATATGGTCACCGTGTACTGACGTGTAATTCACACCAATCAAATTGTTTTTCCAATTTGTGATATTGATTGGGTCATTGTATGAATCAACTACTACAGGAGTCGGTGTATTACTATGGTAACCACGACTTTTAGACCTAACTTGAAGAATAGTACGAGGTAAGAAACCACAACCCGCTTTTCTATTCTTATCTATGTTAGCATCCGATACAGGATTGTGTTGTGATTGGGATGTATTAATTGTCCATTGATTTAGAGTAGATTTGTCTATGTACTCATATTCACCATATTCAAGATGTGGTGCTTCTATTCCCAAATCTTTGTGGACTGTAGCACTAAACATTGTAGAAATAGGTGTAATACTTCTTTGAGGATTATGCGCTCGTATCTTTATTGCATCGGGACTTACACCCCATTCCTCAAATGTCCTACCGTCTGCGGCATAGAACTGTGTACAATCAAACGATACACCCTCTTCGATGTTGGGGTCTTGTAGGTTGATTGCGTGAGCAGTAGCCACAGCAATAATTTCATCAGTAATTAAAGTAGTCCAATTCAATCTTGGAGTTATGATTAATCTATGAATTTCATTATCATTAAAAGTATATGAGCCTGTATCATCAAGAGTCGCAGCACTATTATTGTTGTCTAAATTATGAGATACTGCACCATTAGGTCCAATAACACCGAAAAAGGTATGAGTTCCTGTTAGACTATTTTGAGTTCTTGAGGTATAAGAAATCACTGTACCTGTAGAACCTGCACGAGCAGTGCTGATAAACGGGTCAGTAAGTTGTATTACACCGTTTTCTCTAGGGAAACCAAGATAACCAAGAATATCGGGATGTTTTTCAAGTGAGTCTGCCCCTGTGTCTGAAGTGCTAAATGGGGATTCTAGCGTAACAGTCATCTCAGTACCATTCCACTGTATGTAACAATCTATACCGACATCGGGTGCAGGTACCCCACGCCACTGATTACCACGCCAAGATACCTCTTCTTCTCCCGACTCAAAATTAGATATGTCTACTCTGCCTGTAACGTCACCCCAACCAAGCATGTGATTACCAATAGTAAAACCACCTTGACTTACGTCACTATCATCAAAGTAAATACATACTTCTTCATCTATGGTTGAAGGAATAGTGGTTAATTCATTTGCAAACTCTTTTCCTAATTGTCTGTAAATATATCTTACACCATATCCTTTTCCTCTGTGGTCGGTAAACCTAACACCGTACAGGGATGAATTACCTATACTATCTTCAGTCACATCGGCAGAAGGTACATGGGTAGAATATGATGTAATTGCAGTAGGGTCTGTGTCTCCCGATTTGATTGCTTCATTGTATATCTTATCGAAGTCAGTGCTACCCTTTCTTCCAAATCCATGTTTACCAGCAATAGGTGAAAAACCGGGTACTCCGCTTGCTACTAAACCACCAAAGTTAATTCTCGCTACTGCTTGGCTACCTGCTCTTAATCCCTTTACTAATGTCATAGATGGGCTTTGGGATTCAAACGATTCATCGTTTACTGTATTTTGAGATATACCGCCAATATGTGCTGATAGATTACGCTGTATTGGATTTGAAGTATTATCACGTCTTGGTCCTATATCGTGGTTACTTGTAAATTGTTCATCGGGACTATCCTGTATAACCATCTCTCTTAGAGTAGTAATAGGGGCGAATGGTCTGCCATGCTTGTTTAATGGCATAGGTGCAGGATGCATGTTCTCACCGGTTGTTTCATCCGGTTGTGCCCAAAAGTTTCTGAATCTACCACCATGACCAATTAGGAACTGAGGTTGGTAGTTCGATTGACCCTTACTATTGTCTAACCATACACAGAAGTTACGACCACTTGCACCCGGTATAGTCGAGTGAATTACTACTGAGAATCCTTCGTTACCATTTATGTCTTCTACAACTCTACCTAGATGCGCTCTGACATACCCCATGTGTGAACCTCTATCATGAGTTTCAAATGCTACGCTACCATCCCAAAACGGTGAAGGGTCGTGGGTAGAACCTGTAGCAGCAAAATCAGCATTGATGTGTGCAGATGAAGGGTCTTTGTTTTCATCTAATATATCTGCTCTCACACCTATTCTAGTAAGGTCTAATCTCTCACTTTCACCCGGATATTGTTGGGATGGTCGTCTTGCATGAGTCCTACCGTTTGGTGCCCCACCTTGATTTATCACCCTTACAATTTCTCTTGCTGCTGCTTCGATGTCGGTAACTCCTTCTTTAACTCCAATTTCACCTAAATCTACAACCATCCTTCTTACAAAGTCCATTTCAGTCCAATGCTTTAGATGTTGCAATCTTGAACCCGATTTAATATTCTCTTCATGGTTAGTTAAATCAAGTGCGGTGTTTCTTTTACCCTTTAAACAAAGGAATGCTGAGATAACACGAGTACCATCGGGAGTATCAAACATAGTGCTTGTATCTCTTAGAGAATGAGTTGCGGGGTCTTGGCTCAATCTATGTTTTCTTAACTGTTGTAACAATAAGTTTTCACCAATAGATTTTCTAACTAACTTATGTTTTTCAACTGCCCAATATACAGACGCTACTGCTGGTTCTACTCTTGGTAATACGCTATCACCAATACCATGACTATCAGATGATTCTTCATGATACAATCCTGTGTGAACGAAATGACCATGACCCTTACCTTGATAGTGGCTATTATTTTTAGTAGGGTCTGTAGGGTCTGTAGGGTCTTGAAGACTATATGTATTGACTGTACCACCTGTACTCTGAGTCAAATCTTTTGAAGTCATACTCGGTACGTTATGTGCATATGCACTTTCAATAAACTTAGATTGTTGAGTTCTGCGAATAAATCTATTTTCAGATGGGAAACCATTCATTACATCTATTTGAGTAGTTAGATAATGAGGTGCGTTTCCATTTATGCCGGAAAGAATTTTATCTAAATTACCTGTACCACCCTCGTATGTTATGTTTTTTGTAAAACCTATAGTTGGAGTGGATGCACTTGACTGTACTTGCATATGAATATCATGGAAAGCAATAAATTCACGGTCATGCGCCACGTCATACAACAGGACACGAGCATGTCCATCTGTGGACAGATATGGGTCTACATATGCAATAGTGGGGGCTTGACCAACATCTAAACCAAATGCCTCATAGTTCAACTCAATTGTTTTGTTAATATGTTGAGCAAAGTTTTGCGCCGTTTCAAGACATGAGTTACCAATCAAGAAGTTTTCAAGCGGAATACTGTCACGAGGACTACCTGCCAATGCCCCTTTACCACCGTTAAAACCACTCCATACAAGTGACTCATTATACACTCCACGGCTTTTACAAAACAATCCTTCAATGGCATGAGGGTTGTTTAGTGTCATATTCATCCATACAGTATCTCCGTTACGAAGACCACCTTGAGCATAAGGATATACCCAAGAGCGATTAAGTACAGCATCAAAATCTTCTGCAAATGTATCTCCACAACCCACTCTAATTTCATTACTCGCACCTGCTGAAAGTGCCGATACATTGTTTCCTGTAAGGGTTACAATTGCACCATCTACTTCAAATGTGAGAGTTACATCGGTATTTGTATCATCAGTGTCATGGCTAATTGTAAAACAAGTAGAATTGTTAATTGCTACAATTCTTACTGTACTACCGGATGGAATACCTGTTCCTGTTACTTTCATACCCACAACTAACTTAGAAGTAGAATTCATCGTAATGTGTCTTACACTTGTAGTTGTACCATCAGATAACCCTGTTGTGTGATTGGTATCACAGGTAGCATCTGTAAAGTTAGTTTGTGGACTATATACACTATCTACTACTGAAGAAACTTCCCCAATATACGGCATTGTGTTTAGATATGTGCCGGTGTAATAAAACAATTTATCTCCTTTTCTTATGTTGGTTCCAATGGTATTAGCACCGGCCAAACGATTATCAGTTTCACAATTTATTACAAACTTTGTAGTTTGACCTGCTGTTAAATTCACAGCACTATACCATGCATCACTTGAAGGTTCAAATGTATTAGAAAGTAATTCTCTAACAGAGGCGTTTGTAGGGTCTGATATTCCTTTAAATGAATGTCCTGCTTTTTTCAGTGTTATTTGTTTACCTATTATGTCAGAAGGGGTAAAAACATCACCAATAATAATTTGATTTTGCTTAGAACTCACATTTGCAAAACCGGATGAAGGAATTTCTGTACCAAAATATTGAGTTGTTGATGGAGTATCAGTATTGATTTCTGCAACATAAATTAAGTCACCCGATTCAAATACAGGGAGATTACTACTATCTCTTGAATATGGTACATCAGGAAACAGGCTTGCATCATCTAATGTTAGAACAGTTCCTACGGCATTGATAATGGTAGCAGTAGCCCTACCGGATTCTACACGAGGTGCATGGGGATTGGTTAGCGGTCCTGCTTTGAATTCTACTGCACTGACATATTGACGCAAACCGTAGTCAATATTACCGCCTTGAGTTTGAACATTTGCACTGTCATGATAAAAGTTAGACCTGCCTTCAAAATCAGATGATGGAAGACCTGCACCACCACTTACGGGAACTAACACTTGGTTGTTTATTCCCGAAGTAATGTAAATCTTAGAACCTATGGTGGCGTTTACTTCAAAGTTTTCAGTGAAACTATTATCATAACCAGCAGACACATATCCATCGGGTATCGAAATATATCCGTCAGATGTGGGATTATTATTGTAAATAGCCCAATCTCCGCTTGGTAAAAATACTCTTCTGTACGCCCCTCTTTTCGCTACGTTACCATATCTTTCAGCACTTGAACCGTTTAATGAAGCATCGGGGAACATATGTGGATGAGAAACATAAACTCGTATGTTGTTAGATACAGTTTCTACTTTAGTTATTGTAGCATTTTGAACATAATTTTTGTTTTGTACATTGTAGGAGTACGCTGAAAATACCTCTTTGTCAGCAGCCTCTATGTCTTTGGCTCTGCGGCCTACAGGAGTAGGGTTCCAAGTATGGGCTGTATAGGTTGCATCAATATGCAACTTCATACTGTTATCGGGACCGGGGAAAATGCCTTCAGCAGTATGGTCGAAAAACTGTTTAGGGAATACAGGTATTTCCACCATTGCTCTTGTGCTTGCATACTGAGTACCAAGTTGGTAATCATGGTTTACATCACTGAGAGTTTGGAAAAGCCTGTCGTTTACTGTACTACCATCCTGCGTTAAGTTACTATTATCAAAATCCGCATCATTAGAAATGAAGAATGATACTGTGTAAGAGCCTTCACTTGTGTCTAGTAATACATTAGTTGCATTCAACCATTTGTGCAACGTATCATATGCAGTACCAGCAGCATCCAAATATTTCCTGTCTGCTATCGCATCGGTATCATCGAATAAGAAACCGGCACCGACTTTAGATGAATACTCTGCACTTGCGCCATCTTCAAGATACACTCTACCAATCTTTGGGAAACAGATTGTTCCCCATGATTGTACATCGGGTGATTCATTATTTAGCGGTCTTACAGATATTGATTGGAGAGGGTCATTAGAATCAGTGTGTACGTATACAGCCTGTACTACACAGTTACGTCTTGTAGAACCGGGTAGTCTCATCAGTGGACTAGGGTCGAATGTAGGCTTGGTGTTCACCGCCCCCTGCCCCGGCCCACCGAGATTGACAGTAACCACAGGAGAGTTAGGTTCAATTTCTTTTACGATATGAGAATCCGGCGAACCGCTTCCTATTACACTGACATTTTCATTGACGAAACTATCTGCAATACCCTTACCGACTACAGATGTAACCACCATGTTGCTTTCAACATCTTGGACATTCTTTACATCACGAATACGACATCTGCTCATCAGTACCATAATACTTGCAATGTTAGGTACTGTATCTGTTTCAGCAGTTCTGATTAAGGATAATTGATTACTCCTTAATTTATTTGAAGGCTGCACGAAAATCTTGCAGTATATACCTGCCTCATCTGTAATTCGCACGTTGTCAATAATGTCGTATATCTCAAACAACCTTGACGACGAGGTAGTTGGGCCAATGTCAAATACACCTGTACCCGACTTTTCACTTAGTGGTTTTAGGGTGAAGTTACCTATACCGTCAGCATCAGTGTTGGTATTCTGACTTATAGGTGACCTTGCTTCAATACACAGTTTGTGATATACAGACTCGTGTACAGCGTTGTTGTGAGAACGAGATATTCCTTTAGGTGGTGAAGCAGGAACAGCAGACACATCATCATCGGGAGTGTACAATGCAGGGGTAGTGCTGTAATCTAATTCCACATCGTTTTCTTGTCCACCTGTATTGTCTCCAATAAGCGTGTGAGAATCTTCTAGGTTAGCACCAAAACCATCTATGGCGTTGGTTAGAGTGATTATACCACCAGCAGAATAGAGAGTGGTGTTAGCAAGGTCAGCAGTGATTACGTCTAAGATAGTTGTAGAACCTGTAACTATGTGGTTACCTGCCGGTACGGTCTTTTCTACCATCAGCATTGGACCGGATATACTCATACTTGCACCTGTCAAGTCAATGGCGTTGTAGTGTATTTCTACATACGGTGCGTAATCGTAAGATGACTTTAGAGCAGGAACGTGTAGTAGAGCAATACGACTCTTTGATTCGGGAGATAGGTGGTATAGCCTAGTGGTATCGTTTATGTCTCCATATTCGGGCACCGGCCCCTTGAGCATGAATGGTGCATAGTCGAACCCTAACCCACCTATTGCAATCAATTCCTTCTTAGATGCAGGTAGCCCATTGTTTACAATAGATGCTACGGTTGAAGAATTTTTGATTCTAGCAATTGGTGCTTCAATCGCATCATTGTAAAAATCAATCAATCCATTCATGGTAAACATTTCTTGAATAGACTGTGTTGAGTTCTCATAGACCATTTCTACTATGTCAGCAGAGCCGTCAATTTGCTGGTCAATTATCATGTCAGTAGGCTTTGGGAACCTTCGCATGTATTCATGACCTGTAATATGAGAATACAAGTGTCTACCACTGTGACCTACTTGGAACAAAGCATCAAGTCCCGAAGGCCAATTTACAGCGAACGGGTTGTTAGGGTCGCTTGTTGTAGTAGCCATACGAGATGAATATACAAATCCATGATTCTCAAATGAACTTTCATCAATAGTCATTTGACCGGTCTTATCAAAAATCTGTGTACCGTAGTGTGGTGGTTGGTATGGCTTACCTGTACCATTGTCAATTAGTAAGTCAGCACCTATTACTACGAAGTAATTGTCCACATCAGCAGTACGGGAATGAAGTAGTCCTCTCAAACCGTTAGTACCGTTTACGAAATCAATGTGAATACTAGATACTGTAATCACACCGGTTGAACCGTTTATACTGTGGAGTCTAACTCTTTCGGGTGGAGACTGATTTGGTTTGTGGGAATTACGATTTACAGCACCCGGATTAATCAACAGATTGTAAGGTGTGTGAGCAGTAGCAATAGTAGATGGTGTACTTGGGTTGGTGTAGTAATCAGTTACTTTGTAGTTACCCATACTGTATGGGGTGGCCCTAAAGTCGGTAGTAGGGGAAGACGAGTCGTAGGCTTTACCTGTCAGTCTAGCAATCAATGCTTGAGCATCTGCTGCCGGAATAGTGAGAGTAGTGGTTGTACCGTCAGAAGCAGCAGTGAAAGCGGTAAAGGAATATGATTCTTCTATGATGTCAATAGGTTCTTCAAACCTAAATAGCGCAGAAGACGCTGGTGTTTTTACAGGAATGTGAGGTAATAACATCTCTTCTGTAAAGTTGCTAGTCATGTGCAGTGCTTCGATAGCACCACGGAATTCACCACCCTTCCCACCAATGTAAACGTGGTCTGTACTACGGGCTACTACTGTACTATCGGGCACAGATTGAGATGCTACTATCTCACCATTTACACTAAGGAATACTCTGTTTTTCAACAATCCAGCAACAACATGGTATAGTGGTCTGTTGTTAAAATTAAGATTGGTAGCCTCATCTAAACTACTGTCATACCTATTGTATGTATCATGTATTCCTCCACTAACTTGTTGAGGATATACTATACCATCCCATCTTGTAGTAGCATCAAAAGCAGTTGTTAGTTTAATGAAAGATGGGCCTTGAATTGACTCTGTATTTAGTGTAAACACTGCTGGCCCCGGTGTATCTACTGTACCCATCTCAAGCGAAAACTGTCCTTCACGGAATGCAATAATACCACCGCAATCGGGAATTACAAATGTTTCAATAATAAACTCTCTATCGTCTTTACCTGTTATGTTTGTTCTATCATCACTACCATCAAGTGTTTTTACAGAGACATTGTTTCCTTGTGCGTTCCCTGTGCCTGTTTTTCTAAACCTACCTTGCGGTACAATGATAGAATCAGAAACCCCATCAAAGAAATATGCATGACTACTACGACCAATTGCTACCATATTATCACATCATATAATCCAATCAATCGGTAAGAAGTTAATTGTGAAACTGTATATCGGTTCACCACCAAGTTGTACAAATGTGGCATCAGCAACAGCACCCTTAATTCCTGTGTATTCTCCATCATATGGGTCAAATTCAGTACCAGCAGGTAATGCGTTGTCTGCTGTTTTATCGAATATATCTTTGAAAGCACCTGTTGGCATATAGAATAGAGATGAATTATTATTTATTTTTGACGTAAATGGTATCTGAAGCCCTATGATATAATCTCCATACTTAGCATCAGCAGCATTCGGTGCAAAACCACTAAGGTCACCTGTCATTCCTTTTCCTATTCCTGTAAGTAAAGTTCCGGGAATGGTTGAAAGTCCACCATTGTTTGAATTGTTTAGTGTGGCATATAATTCTGCAACTCTGTCACCAGCACTACGCCCACTATTCGTAGAAGCAATTTTACCACCTTTGAAAAGTATATGATATGGTTTAGCAGTTACACTGTTATATTTTCCAAAAGATGGATAATTAGTATTACCACTTGTACCAGCACTATTTTGAATTAATTTAACGGCAGTATTAGTGCTTCCCGTTGTCGGAGAATCAATAACGGTTGCTGTCATACCAAAGTTAGCAGTTCTAAGGTTTACTAGCGCAGCAAAATCTGCTGCTATTTCGGCAGCAGTTCTAACAGTAGAAGTTGTATGATTATACACACCAACCCAATGATTCTGATTAGTAAATCCTTGAAATCCATAAAACCCACTAAAGGTTAGTGTACCGTTTGTGTAACTACCACCACTTGCTGATTGTGATAGTTCAAACGTAGTAGCGTTAGTTATGGATGCCACAGTAGTATTACTTGGAATATGTGTCCCTGTTACTGTCATACCTACAGATATAGACTCAGTAGAATCTACAGTTACAGTTGCATCTGCATCAGTTACATCAGCAGTAGCGTCTGTAAAATTAGTTGGTTGCATTGTAAAATTAATTGAACCATGATTTACGTTTGCTAATGTAATAGCATTGTTAGCAGTTGTAGCATCGTTTGATGTAGTACCTTGAATAACTTTTAGTAAATTACCCGCATCAGAAAAGTTGTGGTCGGGTCCATTATTACCAAAATCAATTATTGCGTGTGCTGCTACTGCACCGCTACTTGAAAACTTATCATCGTCGGTAATGTAGCCTTCCATAGAGATTACAGAATTCGGTAAGTTCAAATCAAACCCTAATCGGGTACCACCCAAAAATGGCAACGTAATAGGTGATACACCTCTTTGTACGTTCATAGTTAGAGTGGTACACACTAGGTCAATAGTATCACCATTGTTTTTTACTAACCGGATTGGGGTACTCATCAGTATCTACCTCTCATTGTTGCACCACCGATGTTACGAGCCATCTCCTGTTGAATCATGTTACCAATCTCACGAGCAAGGCTGCGCTTGTCTGTACGGTCTGTAATACCGCTTGCGTTTACAGTAATGTTGAACGTACCTCCATTCATACCAACTCCTTGCGGATTATTTCTTTGAGATAGTGGTATAACAGCCTCCGGCCCATCCTCACCTATCATTGCAAGAGTTGGTTTGTCTACAATACCACCCTTAGCCAATTGAGGAATATTCCAACTCGATAAGTCAAACCCTATAGAATATTCAGTACCCGTAAATGGATTCTCAAGACCCATTGAAAAATCAATTGAATCAAAGAATGAATTTATCAATCCAATTATACCGTTAATTGGTGATTTGAGAAGGCTGGCAATAGTTTCTCCAAGCCCACTTGCCCAATTTGTTACCGCATTGCCTATATCTAAAAACATACCAATCGGGTCATCAATCAAGTCCATTATGAAATTCCATCCACCTTCAAGTGCAATTCCAAAATCGAGAGCGTTCCAAGCACTGCTTATACCTGTAGTAATAGAGTCCCATGTATTATCCATCCATGCAAAAAAGTCACTGATAGGGTTTCCAACATAAGTGTCCCAAGCATCACCAATACTCTCCCAAGTATCTTCACCCCACCCTGCTAGGTTACTCCACATTGTATTCAACAAATTCCAAAAGACCATCATTGGGGTAACATATAGAGTATCAAACACATCTCCTATGAATTTCCATGCACCTTCTCCCCATCCCGATAAAGTCTCCCACATAGTTTCTAGTAAATTCCAATATGTGTCTATAGGATTTGTAAATAAATTAGTATATACCGAACTAATTGTACTCCATGCATCACTACCCCATCCTGTAAAGGATTCCCATGCACCTTCTATCCATCCCCAAAATGTCTTCAAAGGTGATATGAATAAATCATTCATCAATTGAAATACAAGATTCCAGCAGAAAGATGCCCAATCTTGATATAACTGCCATCCTTCTTCCATCCAACCCCAAAATGTTTCTAGCGGTTGTATAAGATATTCATCTAGGAATTCGCCGGTTGCTGTCCATGCATCAGAGGCCCACCCTTCAAAGGATTTCCAAGCACCTTTTATCCATTCCCAAAAATCCATTAGTGGTTGTACAATATAGTCGTTGAAAAATTGTGAAACTGCTTGCAGTGCTTGAGTAGCCAATGTACCGGCGGCGGTAAAACCTGTGCCTATACCCGACACTAAGCCGGACATACTACCTAACATTGCTAATAGTGTCATGACTTCACTCCCAATCTAAAAACGAGTAATCTAAGTTTACTACTTCTCTATCTCCACTTTTCGCTTCTTGCTTCTTACGCTCTATGTTTTTCTTGTTCTCATCAGTAGCCACCATCGCCCAAACAAGTGATTGTTTGAAGATGTTGTTTGGCATTGAATAGACTTCAGTGAGGGATATGTTATAGTGCTTTGCAATGATATACGCCCACAGTTCTATTTGTGTTTGGAAATCTTCTGCACTATCGTATTCTTCTTTCTTTAGAAAACTGTCCACCCTCAAGCGGTCTGCTTGGTAAACCCCCCTTGCAGACTCTCCATCATCTCAGTAGGTTGGGGTAGTATCTTACATATTTGGTCGCCAACATATCCTTTCAATGAAAGGAGTTCTTTGTTAGACAAATCGGGGTTAGTCTTTGTAATCCAATTAGAGAGAGCATACTCCCAATAACCTGCTAAATCTAGTGATACGTCACCTTTGACTACACGAATCATTTTTTGTGCGGCGTTTTGGATGTCTAGGAAGGAAATGTCCCTCACCCAAACTTCCATGACTAAACTATCATCATTGGGGTCTATACCAATAGTATGTTTAATCGTATCATTATTCTTCAACAACAGGCTCTTGTTCTGTATTACTGTTTTGCTCATCAGTTTCCTCTCCATTGGATGCGGCTACCTCTTCGGTAGGGGCTTCCGAATTATCTTCGGGGGCTACTTCTTCAGTAGGGCCGTCAGACTCTTCTTCGGGAATATCATTTTGCTTTAATCGTAAAATAATTTCAGCCTTTGTGCCGTAAACAGGTAGTTCACGCTCAACACAAATGGCTCTCAATTCTGCTACGGTTAGTGAATCGTACATTTGAATCTCTTCGGGGAATGGGTTAGCAACCTCTTCTTGTACAAGAGGGTTGATTTCGTCTACCAATACCTCTTCTACAGGGTGCAAAAGGTCAGATACCATAGCATGAATACCGTGGTTATCTAAGTTAGACATTAACTCTTCACTAAATTCTACACCGTTTACTTCGCATACCCATCGAGCGTAATTTAAAGCACCCATTCTGCGGTATTTTTGTAGTGACCTCTTCATATCCTCACCTCAATATTTTAGAATTGTATCTCTTGCAATTACTTTAATTGTCTTTGGCATAATCTTCAATACAGACTTTACTGCACCTTTGTCTTCGGGAATTTGCAGTGGTGCCTCAATAATCACATAATCATCAATTATCAACATCATTCTTTCAGTGTGACCCGAACCCGAAGTTGTTGTCTTTTCAAAATTAATTCTAATTTGGTTATCAGTGCTATTGTCTGCACTTCTACTAAACTCTTCAGCCGAGCGCATCTTGTGATAGAATAGTGGGTCATCTACAATAATCTCCATTGTCATTTCGTAACTTGTTTGACCTTCAACCATAACTGATGTGTTTCTTGAACCACCAAAAGGAACTTGAGATGTGCCGCTTGCGTTTTGGCTACTTTGACCATTTACTGTATGGAATGCTTGCATACCTGTTTGGCCTGTTAAATTGAAATTCAAAACTTGGGCTACTTGAATACCAGCGATATTAATTGTACCGTTGTAAAACATAAACGGTTTCTGAGTTTTCCTACCAATTCCAGCAAGCAATCTATTATTTGCTGTGTTAGCAGTATCATCAAACATCCTATGGGAAGCATATCTTGAATCACCACCCTCTAATCTTCCTGTGTCAGTATAACATAATGCTGAGTTGAAGTTTACAGATAGTCTTAGCGCAGCATCATTGTCTGTAGACATGGTAAAGTCTGTAACTTTACAACCACGGAATACACGAGTTAATTCTTTAGAATCTGTAGAGCCACCATCTGTAGCCCCTTCGTCTGTATCTACATTTCTTCTTCTTTGAGATACCTCAAGGCTAAAAGATGGTTGAGTAGTATTAGTAAATAATAGGTGAGTTACTGAATCTGTGATAACACCAGCATCGCTAATAGCCGGGGCGTTAGTGTTTGCATCACCGTACTCTCTAACTTTTACAGCAGTAGCACTTCCCGAACTTGTATGAGTAAACATTAATGGTTCATCTAAGAAAATTTTTGTACCTTGAACTGCTACTATTCTTCTAATTTCAGAAGGAGATGCTTTGTCAAACGCTAAATCATTGAATGTTCCATCCCAAATAGTATCGGCAGGTTCGTGTGTAGTCACTATTGCTACATCATCATCAGATGCTTTTGCATCTATTTCAACAAATTTACCTACAGTAAAATCAGTAGAATCTGAAACTACAATATCAGATGCACCGGCAACCGCATCGCTTGCTAACACAGATGCAACATTTGAATTGTCACCATCTGCTACTACTTCACCACCAAGACAATATTTCAACCAGCGAGCAGTGTGCATAGCCACTTCAAAAGAGCCGCCTTCGGTAATGAATTTACCCGGCACTTGTACAGATGTATCACGGCCAAGTCCTACTACATGGTAACGCTTCAAATCTACTTTAGTTTCGGGAAGAGTGATTGCATTTGCAATACCTAAAAATTGGTCTGTCAATACTGATTCGCTATTAGAAGCAAGACTCATACCAACATCAATTGGTGGTGTTTTGTAAGGTAGAATATGAAGTTCTAATCCAGCATTACTATTTGCTGATAAGTTGGATGATTTCATAGCCGGAGTTATTCGTATATCGGTATTATCATTACTAATAATAGTAAATACACCAGCAGTATCGGCGGATTTATCAAGTTGAGATGCTGAATCAGTAAATTTAACTTGGGAACCTACTAACAAATTTTGTGGGTACTTTAATTTGTTACTTGAAAATAAAGGACATGAACTTACTGCTGTAAAAGTAACTTTTGTAAAATCTGCATTTGCATCCGTTACTGTAGTAATGTTAGCATCCGTACTTGCATTAATTCTTATTCCTGTTTCAGTAGCAAAAGATACTTCTGCTAAGTCGCCCTTGTAAACTGTTGATGGCATATTTATTCACCTATGGTATTAATTCCGCAAGTATTACTACTTCTACTTGGAAGGTCATACGAAACAAAATTTTGCTTCGGTCACTCAAATCTGTCCGGGTTTTGAATACTAATCGGTCAAAATTGGTGCCGTCGCCTTTTCGCTTTGTATGTATCAACCTCCGTACTTCGTTCTCAAGAGCCTGTAAATGCTTTCGCCCCTTTGTAGTTCTCACATCAACAGTTATATTTATGCGTGTCGTAACGAAATCGTAAAACAACTCCGGTGCTTCTTCGTTATGCGCTGTCTCATAACATAGAACGTAATCGTGTTTTTGTAAGTCAAGACGCTTACCATGTTCGGCTGTAGTGTCTGCAATATCAATGACTACAGGGCGATAATTGCTAGTGTTTGCTCTGTTCCAATTATCTTTGAACAGTGCAATTACAGCATCAAGCCCTTCAGTCCATGTCGCTACCATAATTAACCCTCCTTCTCAAGTAATTTTTTGTAATCAATTGGAATGAAAAAACCATTCTGATATTTCATATTATATTTATCAAGGTGAGGATTTTCTCTTAACATAGCCCTATCAGTTGCTTTGTTGATTGTATTCATTTGAGAATCTGTAGCGGGTTCTCCTGTAAAAGTATTTACAGGGTAACCATCTTCCATTTTGAATCCTAAATTACCCGCCTCAATTGACATCATTCGCTCACGAAAATATGCTGGTACAGTAGTAAATTGCTGGTAAAATTGCTCTTGCATTTTCTTGTCTTTCTTGAAAAGTTCTTCTTGTATTCTAATATGAACATCTTCACCTTGTTTTTTGAAGTCACGTTCATCCATTATTCAAACACCACCAACTCAACATACTTTGGTAATGTTCTATCTATTTCTGCTTGGTATAACTGTACCTTACTTGCAAGGTCAATGTTCTGTGTACCTTCGGGAATTAGTACACTTCTATCATCAGACATTAGTAATTCAATCGCTACCATCTTAGTACATATGTCTTCAATTGCTTTCTCGACATATCTTTCACCATAAATATACGCTACTTTAATTGCATTCCACTCAAAGAACGGATATGAATTATTGAAGTACACAATACCCATTTCGTGGTCAAGCC
>Ga0208162_1000499_pt1 | contig 22780 bp, 42 predicted proteins | sample CB_VirMetaG_4_FD_184539 | JGI IMG/M metagenome (GOLD analysis project Ga0208162, IMG submission 184539) | Freshwater to marine saline gradient viral communities from Chesapeake Bay - CB_1508_1M Viral MetaG (SPAdes) (version 4) | ecosystem: Environmental > Aquatic > Marine > Coastal | place: USA... | reverse complement strand
CTCTGTTGTATTTCAGATTACCTACAGGAAGTTGTCCATTTCCTTGACGTGCAGGATTGAAACCATTGTTTACAATATCTTCTTTGTTCTTTCTTTGTTGTATCTTCTCATAACTAAATTGTCCATTAACAAAATTTTCAGGAAGCAATAACTCTGCTTGATAATAAGCGAAGTCAGTAAGCATAGATAAGTAATATCCTGTTAAATCATTTATCCAAGACTTAGTGTTTTCATCTATGTATGTATTAACTGCAATTGGTGTTGTAAAAATGTTAGAAGCACTTCTTATGATTTGTTCTTGTATTCCTCTGTTTTGTTTATTTAGTAAATCTACGTAAAGTCTGTTAAATGCAAATATCCAACTATCTTGTAATGCAAAGTGATTCTTCTCTAACAGTTCTTTAACTTCAGGACTTCTAAATCTGTTTGTTCTAAAATCCCATGTTTCTTCTCTGAGTTTGTTTCTTCTTTTGACTAACTCTATAGCTGTTTCTTGTTTCTCATCTCTCTTGTTCATAGCACGAACTAACTTCTGCGACCAAGTTTTTCCTGCTTCTCCACCCCATAGAGCCCAAGCTATTCTACCATTACTTGGATAGCCGTCATCACTTGGCGACCAACCTTGACCTTGCTTGTCCACTTCATGTCTAGGGAAGTATTTAGCTATGTGTCTTACTTTCTCTGGTCCAGCAGTTGTATTATTTAAAATATATCTTGCAGAGTTTAATCCTACGTTAGTTCCACCACGACCATATTCTTTTCTCCACTCTAATCCTCTTTTTGCTTCTTCTTTAGCACCTTTAGGTATAGTGAAGTTTAAGTCATCATACTTGCCCATTAACTAAATCTTTCTATTTGCCTTAATCTTTCCTCTGCCTGTTCTCTAGTTGGATAACAACCTAGCTTCTTACCTGTTTCACTAAACACACAATAGTTATCATCTTGTTTCATGATAATCTTGCCCTCAATGTTTTTTTGTTCTTCATCATCTTCTGTAACAGGTGCTTCATAATTCATTTCGTTACTATGTGATTCTTGTATTTCATCTGCATACATTACGTGTGCATTGTTAGGCATATAGTAATAATTTAGTTTTTCATCATAAGGTAATCCTGCGTATTCTCTTGCTTCTGCAACAGTTATCCAACCACCTTGAACACCAACATTCATACGATTGTATGTTGCGTCTAAATCTTGTTGCAATGCCCTTACTGATGAAAAGTCATATTCTGCATACATACCTTTCTCTGATTCATAATCTCTAAGTAATACTTGTTGTGTCATTTCTTCTCCAACCATTTTCCAAAGAGGTATGAGTTTTTGTTCAGTAAAAAATTCTCTAAGTTCTTTAGCATTTGAATAAGTAGCATTCTCTAATCCTGCACCTAATCCTGCTAAGATTGCAGGAACACCAAGTACTGCTGATATTCTTTGTTCAGGTACATGTCTAAGTGTTCCTATGTCTAACTCTGTAGGACTAAAAGCCATTTTCTTTACGTCCATACTTCCTGACATAACCAAAGGCATTCCTTTTTTGCTTCCACTTACTTTTTGTTGATATGTTCTTGCTATTTGTTCTGCTTCATCAGGTGTTGGTCCAATACTATCCTTAGGAGTAATCATCACACTAGGAACACCACTGTTTGCTAAAAGAGCAGTAGCCATTTGACCTGCTGATTCATCTCCGTAGATTTCTCTGAGTACAGAACGTAAAGGACTAAATCCTCTTTTATGGTCTGTTGGATTTAATCCCATTCTTAGATGTACTAAGTCTTGTTGTTGTATCAGTACAGTTTTATTCTTGATTTCATATTCGTAATGTGTAATCAGTTCATCATCATTTCCTTTAGGTGCAACTCTTTCAGGCATTAAAGGATATAGTGCAATCAATTCTCCTGCTTCATTTCTTTGCTTTAATAAATATGCGTCTCCTGATACGTGCATAGCATTAATGATATATTGCTGAATTAAATCTCCTGACATAAATGGATTAGGTCTACGCATTAACAATGCAAATGGGTGGTTGTTTATTTTATATGTTTCATCTTGTTGCATATCATAAACTGTAAGATGAGCTTCACTAAATGATATACCTAATAAGTTTAGACAAGCAACGACTACGCTGTTAGATGAGCCATTACCTATTGACTTTACATCAAACTTACCTGCGTCTGTATTCCAACCTTGAATAAATGAATTAGCATTGTATAAAAAATCATCATCTCTAAAGAAGTTATATCTTTTTCTTTCATCTTGGTAAGTTACACCACGATTTAATATTCTATCTATAAAACTACGTTGTTCTGCCATTATGGTCCAATCTATGCCCTAGGTGGAATGCTGAACACACCCAAAGGAACACTCCACCTTGAGCAATCCTCTATGTGTTCTTTAATAAGCAATATACTCCTGCTTTCTTGCTGTCTGTAAAACTGCATAAGCCAATGCGTCCACTTGGTCATCATGTTCTCCTGCAGGAAATTGTAGCAGTTCTTTCTCTAATTCAGAGTACCAATCTGCATTTTTCCTGAAGAACACTTGTCCACTTTCCATTTTAGCAGTTAAAGGTAAGGCACGTGATAGTTTATCTTTATCAGCACGTAACTCTCTAATTGGTAATCCTGTTTGTGTTCTTAGTATTTGAATGAATGCTAACTGATATCCTGCACGTTCTACACCTATGATACTTGGTCTATACTTCTCATAAATGTTTTCAAGCAGTTCTATAATCTTTGGTGCTTCTATTCTTCTTCTTGTAATATCCAATACAAAAATTTCATTATCTTTGGATAGTCCGATAGTGCAGACGACTGTATAGTCAGCAGACTCTTTTGTCGAAGTTGCCAAGTCCACTGTTGTAATAATCTGCAAGTCATCTTGACGTATCGTCTTGTCATTAAAAACCAACGTTCCATATTCTTCCTCGTTTCCCTCTTCATTATAATCAACAATGCTTGATTCTTTATAATACCTAAAATATTCAGGATGTATAAGACCACCTTTAGCTTCTACAAATTCAGCTAAGTATTCTTGACTAAATAAGAAACTACCTACTTCTTGCTTAGCAATCTCTAATTCTTCATGTGGAACAAATGGATTAGTGTATGTTGATAGTTGCCAACGTTCCCAATCTTCTTGATTTTCTGCTTCATCATACAACCTTTGAAACCAATTATATCCCTTAGGAGTTGAGATAAACAATGCACCACCTTGACGTTCAGTTAGTGTAGGACGTAGTACTTCTTTCCAAGTAGCTTCTTTAATATAGGCACACTCATCAAGCACAATAAAGTCAAGACCTGCACCTCTTAATCTATCAGGATTATCTGCTGTTCTTACAGTTACATAACCACCTGTTGGCGTGTATAAAGTTTTATCTCCCTCTTTGATTGTTACACCATAATCTTTGCCTAGTGTTCTTATTTCTTTCCAACCCTCATTAGCCATACTGTATGTTGGTGCAACCCACCATGTTTTCTTGCCTTGCATAGCTTTAGCAATACACAACCATACACCTAATCTTGTTTTTCCCCACCTACGTCCTGCAACCAATACCTTAAATCTTGCTGAACTACTAGCTACACCAAGCTGACCACTATGTAAAGTAGGCAACAATACTTTGTATGGTATTTTGCCTGTTACTTCTCTAAGGTTGGATTCCATAATCGCCGTCCTCTGTGTTCATTAAAATAGCAATTAGTAAATCAAATATGTCTGATTCTGTTGGTACAACTAGATAAGCACCGAACATCATATCTTGTGGTGGTGGTGCAATGTATTCAAAGTTATCATCAATGATTTGTGCAAATATTGCATTGACTTCTTCTTCACTCATCTTCTTTTTCCTTTTTTTTATCGGACATTTCGGAAGCAACTTCTTCTCCCTCAATAAACTGATTTCCGTCAGACCAATGTAGGATAACATCAAAGTCATTTGATTGTTGTTGTAATGCTAAGTAATCCCTGCGTCCAAATCTTTCAGGATATTTACGTTCTAATATCCAAGCACTTGCCTGCCAACTTCCATTGTTTGCAGAGTTCTGTATGTTAATAAGGTTTCTAATAACGGATTGTGCTTCTGATTGGTTAATATCTTTCCACCTATCAGCGTATGGTTGTATTCCTTGTTCTGCTAAATCTCTCCACCTGCGATATTGCCTACTGCTTATTCCTGCGAATACACAAGCGTCCTCAATATATGCACCAACACTTATTGCTTGGTTAAGTCTTTGCCATACTGATTCATCTTGGAATTTATGGCGAATTTTATTGTCTGTTTCATTATTGTCCATGATTTAAGCATACAGCAAAACAAAAGTTCTAACGTCTTTTTGAGGTCAAAATTGAGCCAAAATGAAAGATTTTTTTTGTTTTTTTTTGGCACTCTCTAATACCTCGTAATATAGGTCGCTTACAGAACGTCTTTCTTAAGAAATTTTCTAAATAACTTTGTAATATTTTATTACAATAATATAATGGTTGTATGTTAAATATAAATAAAGCCACTGACCACAACACCATGTTGTTGTTGGTGCTCTTCCCACCATGATACTCCCAACAGGTGCACCTGTACATATCAGGTCTCTGCAAACCCCACATGCAAAGTGGAAAAAATGGCTAAAATTCTCAGCATAGTGCAATGGTGTTCACACGTGCTTGTCGGCATTGAGTAGGCAGTTAGGTAATCATTTCTACAAACCTGCAGTGTCTAGTCGAACAAGCAACTACGTGCAGTTGGTCCACCTGCTAAGCGATTGTGCTGAGATAGTATCTTACTCACTAACATACAAGCAGTAAGCAATGGCACGAACAAAATAGTGTTAGTCAAAACTTTCTGATTATTTCTAGGTAGGCATACTAAATGGTGTGCCTACACAGAAGTCAATCAGACTTCACTACTTACTAATTGAAAGGAGATGTCAAAATGGCATTCAGAGAAAAAACAGTACAAGTTCCTACTAGAACAGGAGATAAAGTAAAACATTGGATATCATGTCCACTTGCTTACCACTTTACACAAGGAAACGATATATTTACAGATTCAGGATATATCAGATATGCATGTACTTGCGATGAAAGAGCAAATGCAGAATATTGGAAAATGGACCAAATCTCTAATTGTGCTTATGAAGCAACAGGATTACTTAAACCAAAACAATTAATGTATGGTGTTGTTGATAAAATCACTTACCCAAGTGGTACAGTTGAGAAAACAACATGGTACTGCTGTTCACAATGGTGTGCTGATAGATATAGAAAGGAGTACTGCTAATGTTTACATTAGAAGAACTAAGAGAGATTGAAAAGAACTTGAAGCAAGAGTTTCTTGCCTTAACTTCAAAGCAATCAAAAATGAGAAATAAATCAGGACATTTTATAGGAGAGAGAATGGCTTTAGTTCGAGAAGCTAATCGTGTTCATAACTCACTAGAAAATGTTCGTGAAAAAATCCAAGATAGATTGGAACAATTACAAGCTAAGTAATTAGCTAACTACACATCAGCGTTGGTGTGTAGATAGCTACATAAGTAGCATACAAAAAGAAAGAGAGAAAACAATGAACGAATTAACACAAGTACTTGCTACAAAAGAAGCAAAGCTAGTTAAAAAACAAGCATGGCTTAATGAAGTAGGTATGGGCAGACTTGACCCAAACAATGTTGAAGAAATGAAACTTGCTAAGAAAAGAATCAAAGTAAGAAAAGAAATCAACGAGCTAATTTCAGACATCGCAATTATAAAAGAAATGATTGCTGAGTAATTATCTAACTGCCTATATCTTATGGTGTAGGCAGATAGCTACTTATGTAGCAACGACAAATCAAAACTGCCAAACTTAAAAACAGAAAGGAGTTGTGTATGAGTAGTTGGTACAATGCTGACTTGCAAAAATATCTAGCACAACTTTGTGAATCTGGAGAGTGCGAACATTCAGAACACAATACCGATAGTAAGTAACTATCTAACTGCACATCTTATGGTGTGCAGATAGATACTTATAAAAGTATCACTAACTAAAAGAAAGAGGTAAAAAATGAAAGAAAAGATATTTAATCAAATCAAAGATGATATTGCTTATTATTTTAATGAGCATTTAGGTGTAGAAAATCCTGAATGGACAACTGCACCTGCTGAATCTCTTAGATTGCCAGATAGTCCTACTTTTGATATGGGTGGTGCTAAACATAAAGTGCAAATCACTTATTGGAAACAATATCAAAATATGAACGATACCATTAAACAATACTTGGTCAAAGACAGAAGTGTGTTGGTAACAGCAACATATCCTAATAGAAATGATGATGAAATCATAAGACACTTAACTGTATCTTTTGACGAGAATGGAGATGTTATTTTTGATGTCGTACTAAAAGTAAATGGACCAGTGGTTGCAACATACCAAAAGAAATATGATTCCAAAATCGCTATGCCTGAAAATTGGCAATCTTATAACGCTAAAGGATTGCGTTATAGATTGATTTGGGAATTGTTTATACACTAGAAAGGAGTGATTATGTCGCTAATAAGTAAAGTAAATGTTCAGCTTAATTCAGGAACAGAAAATGTATATTCTGCTGTTCTTAAATCAGGCAAGACATTAGACAAAAGTAAATGCATAGAACTAGCATTTGATAATTCTAGGCATGGAATTTATCCTGCAGTCAGCATATTATTTACTGTAGAACAGTTTGAAGAACTAGCTAAATTTATTGAAGATAATAAATCAATAAAACGTGCTAGAACAAACAAGAAACGAGTTCTTGTATTCAACAATAAAAAATAAGTAAGTAGTTAGAAGTCATACAAGCGAAATAAGACCATGTGTGAAGTGTTTTAAACCATAAAGCAAAACCCTCCGTGATTGCTTTCTTCACATCTTGTGTGGCTTCTATGGTGCTTATAAACACCAATAAAGAAAGGACGAAATGTCATACAGAGAAAAACTAATGAGTAAAGGTATGACTATTAAACAGTTGCAGAAAAAGTATGGTAACTACTATCTTGATTTGCAGAAGTTAAATATGTTTGAGCATGGTTGTTCTAAGCATGTACACATTACTGAGTGCAATCGTTTAGGCAAATGCGAACACCTTTACATTGTTCGTGGAGTGAGTTCTGTAATCAGAGAATGCTATAACCAATTAAACCATTGGATAAATGTTTGGGGATATAGGTAATGGCACAACACTCAATCATGGACAATATCAAACAGATGATTAATCATCTTGATTACGAAAATCAGTTAGATAAAGTGCGTGTTCATATTGAACTAAGACGTATGGAAATTAAAGCTGAAAACAAAAAAAGAATAGAAAAACTAGAAAAGGATAAAAAATGAATAACGATATTGGTATATTGTTTGTTGCATACTACATGTTATTAGCTATGGCTATATGTGTATGTGTAGCTTATGTTGTTGTTAAATTGTTTAACAATAACTATATGTTTGTTTATTTGTTTTTAGGTACGAGTAGGTTCGGTTACAAGAACTTATATACTGTTAAAACAAATGACGGATTAGAAGAAGCAGAAAATGTTGCATGGGGAAATGCTACATTTGACGGCTGTTCCGATATAGAACTTATTGGAAGAAATATAGTAAAGAAAGGAGATACTAATGGAACTGTTGCTACCTACGATTCTCTTGGTTAATGTTCTTGTTTTCATTATGCAAACACGTTTAATGCGTGATTTTGAAAAACTAGAACAACGACTAAAGCGAACTAGCGAAATACAGACTATGGCTTTGTCAAAGACTATTAAAATACTTGATAGTCATACTGCAACCATAGAAGATATATCAGCGACTTGTAGTGAGAATAACCAAGCACTTACTTCTCTACTCAAGAACGCTACTATACAAACCAAATCTCATCAACAGTTACTTAAAAATACAAAGTAACACCCAACAGGTAGCTAGACTTAGTGTCTAGCTAAGAAGTCATGTTCTAGGCATTCATGCCGATTATATTTAACATTCAAAACGTGGCTTCTTAGTTAGGCACAATGCTTAACACTAAAAGAAAATAACAAAGAAAGGAGTTATCTAATGGATAATTCAACAGTTAAAAGCGACGCTTTTAGCAAACTAAGTAACGACACAGGTAATGTACCTACTATTGAAGAAGCACTCACTAATGCTGAGATGAACTTTACAGTAGAGAAACGACCATTGCTAACAACTAGCGATTTGTTTACAACAATACCTGTTTATGATAAATTCGCAACAGTAAGAACAGATACAGAAACTGTACTTGGTGTTGTAGGCAATAGGTATCATGTAGTACAGAATGTACAAGCATTCGAGTTTCTTGATACTTTAGTTGATTCTGATGAAGCAAGATATGCTAAAGCAGGAACATTCAACAATGGTGCATTGACTTGGATTCAGTTAGAACTATCAAAAGTTCTTCCTATATCAGACAATGTTAGACCATACGTAACACTATACAATACTCATGACGGCAGCTCTGCATTCAAAGTATTGATAACACCTGTAAGAATATGGTGTCAAAACACGTTACGTCTTGCTATAAAAAATGCGACTGATACATTCAGCATAAGACATACATCTTCTATCAATGGAAAAATTGATGAAGCACGTAAAGTTCTTGGATTTGCTGATAAGTATTATGACACATTTAGTGAAGAAGTTGAGAAACTAATTCAACAAGATGTTGTTAATGGTGCTGATTGGATAGATGAAAACAAATACAAAATCGGTATTGTACATGGTGTACCAAAACCAAAAGCAAATGCTGATGATAGTGAGTGGGATTCTTACAATAAGCAATTAGAAAAAAATAAAGAAGTTGTGCAAAGTGTTGTTAATACATACAACCAAGAGAAGCACACAGGTACTGCTTGGGGATTAATCCAAGCAATCAACTCTTATGAAATATGGGAGATGAAAAAACGTGGTATCAAAACTGCTGAACAACGTGCATATTCACAAGTTCGACAAGTTCTTGATAACGCACAATACAAAACTAACAATGCTATGTCATTGTTGGTTGGTTAGGAGAAACATGAATATCGGTAGTATCTTATCTACTAAAGACATTGCTAACCGATTAGGAATAGAGGCAAACTTGCTACGTGTGTGGATTCATCGTGGCAAGTTGCCCCAACCTACAATGTATCTAAGCAACAGTCCTGTTTGGTACTCTGATGTTATCGAACATTGGATAGCTAACGATACATGGTACAAGTCTTTGCAAGATAAAAAAATGCGAAGCAAATTAAAGAAAGGACAGTAATGTCTGAAGAAAGATATGTTCCTACAAAGGAACAGGAAAACATAATAAAATCCATTAAAAGAGATAAAAAGATTAAAGCTAATCTAGTTACTTCTTTTAGAGGAGATATCATACCTGCTTATGTCAGTAACAAAACTGAATTAATTAAGTATGTATTAATCAAGTATAGAAACGATAAACCTATATCAAATGGCGAGTTTGTTTTCGATTTACGTTGTACTAGATTTGGTGCAGTAATTCATAACTTACGCCATGATGATAATTGGGATATTGCTACAGTTCAAGGCAAAGAACAGGGACACTTCTTGTTCTATCTTGTTTCTAAACCTGATGACGAAAAAAAAGATAGTCAGCTTCGGTTAGTTTAATGGCTAGAGTTGATAAATGTTACTTCTGCTTGAAGATAGTTAGTCCTATGTTCGAACCTGAAGAAATGGTGTATGTAGAAGTAGATAAAAAAAATAACATAAGTGAAGTCGCAGTTTGTATAAGCTGTGCAGAAGAGAAAGGCATAGACATTGAGTAATAAAGACAAACTCATTGTTTCGCAAGTAGCATTCAAAGGTGCTATTGATTTAGCAGTAGCAGGTAAAATTGCTGTTGAAGAAATCTTAGATACTACTAATGAATTTACTACTGCGATATGGTCAAGCTACGGAACAGCAGAGTTCAAAGGAACACCTGTTAAACGTACTTGGTCCAGTGATAAACCAACATACAACAAGAGTAGTGGTGGTGGTAAAAAACTAGCTAGTGAAAAATCCTTAGATTATTTGGAATCACTAATTAGTAAATTACCTAATGACCAACGTAAAGCATATCTTGATATGTTGGACGGAGAGATGACGCAGACTGTTGCTTCTGCAATGATTGAAAAATTAAAAGAAGCACCTGATTCAAATAGTGCGTCAAAAGAGGAGCTAGAAAAAATGGCTAGACCTATAGAGGATATACAACCTGACGAAGCACCATTTTAAAATGGGAACAGAGTCAGACAAAATCAGTAGTGATTTGTACTTCAGCATAGTGCCGGAATGGATAATTGATTTACCTGTTTCGGCACAAGCTGTTAGGTTGTATGCAGTACTAAGTAGATACGCAGATAAGGAAGATAACACTTGCTATCCAAGTATCAAAACTATAGCTAAACGTATGCATACTTCTGATTCTACAGTAAAACGTGCTTTAAGAGAACTAAAAGAACATAGAGCTATTCATGTTGAGCAGAGATATAATCCTGCTACCAAAGAACAGACTTCAAATCTTTATACTCTTATACGCATTCCACCATTCATGTATGAGCTACCCCAAGTCAATGATGACCTACAGGGGAGTTCACATGAGGACTACAAACTAAAGTCATATAACCATAGTAATAAAGGGAAGCACTATGAATTATATGAAGCATTGTGTGAAGTAATGGAATACGTACCAAGCACTAAAACAGAACAGAATGGTTGGAACAAAGTAGCTAAGGAATTAAAAGAATCACTAGCTACAGTTGAAGAAGTATATGAACGTGCAGAAATTTACCAAAGACTATGGAAAGATGTTACGTTCACACCTTACGCACTTGCTAAACATTGGGCAAGACTAGGTAAAATGTACGAGGACAACAAACCACCTGTTCCTAGAGATTGTACAGTTCAAGGTCATGTTATGATAGACTTAGACGTGATTGAGAAATGTCAATTTTGTGGACACGAAGTTACTGTAAAGAAATAGTATAAATCGTAAAGGCATGGTTGGGAATAGAGTCAAGAGAGAATCTTGAACGGCTACCTTTCGGCTAGTTTAACACTCAACTATCGCCAAAATCATAACCAAAATTTTTCAGTATCTCAACGCAGACATTTTCAATATCGTCTGTTTCAAAACTTATAATCCCTTTACTTGAATTATCAGGCATACTCATTTGTACAAATGGTTTGCTACTTCCACCAAAAGATTGATGAGATAAATCACTTTGTTTCTTTGACTTATAAAACACTTTACTTAATCCCTCAACTTGCTTACCTGCTTTAACTTCAACACGTAATCCTGTATTCCAATTTTCTTCATGTGCGTCTGCACCATGAAACCTATTGTTAGGAATTTTTAATAACTTACGTGCTTGATTTTGTTTTCTCCTACCTTTAGAACGATTGCGTCTATTGATACAAGTTCTGCAATCACATTTAGTTTTGATTTTATTGGTAACTGTACATTTACCTGCCATATTTTTTTGAGAGTTAGATTGCCCTATACCTGAACGACCTGCTGAACGTCTTACTTTGTATTCTTCAAATGTTTCATTTTCAGCGTCCCACTCTACGTGTCCTGTAGGTTTGATTTGTGCACTCATTTAGCTAACTTTGATTCTCCTTTACTTATCATTGTTTCGTATTCTTCTACCATACTTCCACACTCAGCCATTTTTGTTCGGTAGTAGCATACAACACTTATTCTTTCTGCGTCATCTGAATTAGCTTCAAGTACAGTATTACCATGCCATTGATGAGCGTCAAAAACTAATAAATCCCCATGGTCCATTTTGAATGCGACTCTGTATTCAGGAAGCACTAAATAACCACCTTGCATATCGCCACGTTTAATACAAGCTAATGTTGATATCCCCTCATCTAAATCTCCTTTATCAGTATGCACTCCTGTTGGATAACTGTTATTTACAGTAATTGTTGTAAATGGTGTGTTAGGTATTACCCAATCTTTATGTGTTTTATCAACCATGTCCATTTGATTCTGCCACCTTTGAGGTGCTACTTTCTTCATCTGTTCTCCAATAAAAACAAATAAAGGAAACAATTTTTCATACTCTTTTGTTTGCTTACCACTAAAAGCAGTTAATCTGCAATACTGTCTTGGACCTGCTTTATCCATGCTTCCTACAACTGCTGATGATATTGGTTTAGCAGTATCAGTTCTTCCACTACTTCCTCTTTTTATTCTAGGTAATCCACTAGCATATCCTCTGTTGTTAGATTGCAACGCTTTGAGTTCATGTAATGTAGGATATGTTTGTTCCATAATATCTTCAGGAATAATCCCTTTTTGAAAAACACCAATGAGTTCTCCATTTGGACCACGTAATGTTGTGTCTTTATGAATAACTAAATTGTAATCTTCTTCAGTAAGTATCTTACCTATTTTTTGTTTCAGTTCTTCTTGACTAACTTTGCTTCTTAATCTTATGTCAATCAACCACTACCTCCAAAATCTCTCCAACCAACTTTGTCTAATACTTTGTTGATTCTTTCATTATACCAAACTTCAAATATTTCTTGAACAATGTTTCTGTACTCATCTTGTGAATATTTGCTTATATCTATATCTTTAAGTATATCTATCAATTTTTGCACGTCTATTACTCCTCTTTTCTACAATATATCCCTGAGAGAACGTTTAAGACCATTTAAGATATGGTAGTGTCAGCGTGGTACAACGTTGCACGTCAATAAAATAAACGTCTTATATGGCTAATATGTACCCTCAATGTACGCTTTCTTCCAATAAACACGCACATCATATCTTTCTTCCATGTTTTCCCAAGACTTTGCTTTCTTTTTAACTACTTTAACATAAGGATAGTGTTTCTCCATTAACATAAATGCAGATTTCTTTTGAAGTTCAAAATCTCTATAGGTAGAACAACCACCTGAAGCATTACTATTAGATTGTGTGTGTGCCCATTCTGTATTTGTTATTGTTTTGTAACCATTCCTAATTACTTTTAGTGCAACATTAAAATCTTCCATTAAAGGCATTTCATCAAATCTAATATTTCTTTCTTTTAGAAACTCTGTGTTTAATCCATAAACTGTAAACATTCTCTGCAAGTAAGCAAAATTCATATCGTATCTATTGTTACCTGCTTGTGCTGAAACACCAACCATTGGATATCCCATTTCAAGTGTCCAATTTATCCACGTATGTAATTGATTAAACTGTTCAGGTGTAGCTTTCTTTAATTTTTTATCTTTATATCTTTTGTAAAATTTTAAATCATCATCTAAGAACAATATGTGTTTATCTTTTGTATTATCTATAACGTATTGTCTTGTTGGTCCAATACCTTTAACTTCAGGTGGCGTAACTAATAATTTAACACCATACTTTTTAAGAGAGTCTGCTTCATTTTCTACACATACTAAGTATGTTTGGTCATACAAGTTAGTTGGTAGATTACTTAATGTTATTTGTTTTTCTGTCCTGCCTAGAGTCGGTATGTATATGTTCATTTGTATTGCTCAATCCTCTTATCTTTAATCAATCCTTTTTTAACAAAGTCTTTCTGTAATTTAGGATAGTTTCTTTTGTATGTTTTATGATGATACAAATAAATAAAATCTCCATACTTTTGTTTCATGTAATCTAATTGACTATCAAAATATTCTTGATTGTTTCTTTGCCTAGCCATTTCTGTACCAACACTAGCCATAGTATGTCCTAAACAATATCTGTTATATCGTAAAACTTTATGTCCCTCAAACAAATGTCTAATTACATAATCATCATCATCAAATACTTGTTGCTTAACATCTACCTTTATTCCTGAATTAATTATTCCAAACCATACATATATCATGTTCTGTAATTCTTTTTCCCAACGACCACACATAAACATTGGTGTAGAGTACGTATTAAATCCCCATAGTTTTGCATTGTATTTTTCTGCTTCAGTAAAACCGGTATCAATAATTTTATCTAGTTGTTCTCTGCTTTGTATTGTATATAATTTTGAATCTCTTAAATATTTAATATGCCTAACGTCATCATCTAGCATTATTGCTTGTTCGCCAATATCTAAATCATCTAAAATATTGTTTCTTGCACTACCTATGTTATAAGCAGGTTTGTAGATTATATTTGCTAAATCATTCCAATTATATTTGTATAAATATTCATCAATTTCTTCTTGAACATAAATAAATATTTCATTTTTTTTATAACCTAATTTAACTAAGTATTCTAAAGTTGCTTGTTTATTAGGTCTTTGATAGCTAGGAATACAGAACTTGATTTTTTCCATTTACTCATTTTTTTTTTCAACAAGATTTTCGTATGCGTATCTTACTGATTGTAAACAAGCGTCAGTTAAGTTAGTTGTAAAATGTTCAGCTAAAGCATTAATCATTTCTTTATATTCGTTGTACTCCTCTGTCTTAAAATACAACAAGATATCATGAAACCTGTCGCCATCTTCAATACGTTTATTTTCTTTACGTCTTTCTTTGACTTCTTCAATTTCTTCATCAGACATTGCGTAGCCACCTTGAAACTCCTCAAATTCAGTTTCACTTATTGCGTCAAATGAAGATAACATATCATCAACTTCATCAGCATTAAAACCTGTACCAATAAGCTCTCCTAAATCCATAAGTTCATTAAGCATTTTTGACATAGTTTCTGCATTGTATTCTGCTAAATCATTAACTCTGTTATCAACAAGAACTATCTTTTTAGCAGTATCATCATCAACATCTACAAATGAAACATAGATTGTATCCCAACCTATTTGTTTAGCTGCTTTCCAAGTATGATTACCTGCAAGTATTTGATTGTTTCTTTTATTAACAACTATTGGTCTGTACTGTCCATTAGTTTCAAGAGATTCAGCAATCTTATCTACATCTCCAATTCTTGGATTATCAGGATATTCACTTAGTGAATTTATATCTACTTGTTCAAATTCAAGTTTATCTATACGTTCAGACATACATCTCCTTTGGTTACATTGTTTTGTACTTGTTATGTATTATAGGATTATATTTGTTTCTTGTTGCGTATTTTATATTTTTTGCAAATCCTTTATTACCTAATCTTCTCCATGGTATTTTGATTTTGTTTTCTTGCATGGTCTTGCCTTTTTTTATATCCCAACCATTACCTAAAATATCATTTTCACAATCACTCCACTTTGTGAATAACATATACATATCAGAACAAAATGTTTCTATACGTTTTTCGTGATTTGCTTGTACTTCATCTTCGTCATCTCCATTGTAACCACCATGCATTCCTACATTGAGATAGTAACTAGGTGGTGTAATTGCCCATAAACTTTCAACTCTTACAACTCCTTTATGAAAATACATGTGTGCAATAGACATATCAATATCTTCTAAACTGCTTATTCGCTTCCACTCATTTTGACTTTCATCAGATAATATTAAATCTTTAACATTTTTTACAGGTTTAAATATTCTGTATTGTCCATGTATCATACAAGCATTGTTAGTTTTGAAGTTATTAAAAAATGGATTTTGATTTCTGCTAATACCTGCTAAATAATATGGACTTTCAGCAAGTTCCATAATTACTTTATAAGTAACATAGTCCATAGGAACACTACGCTTCTTTGCACTTTTGCTATCTTTGTATGTTAATTCTTCAAATGATTCTGTGTCATCATCTAACATAACTAAATATGCACCTACTCTATGTGCGTCTAACAATGCTTTGTTTTGTTGTTGCACTTTCATAGGCATTACTTTTTCTTCCGTTACACCTACAACATATCTAGCACCTGCGTCTTTGTATCTTTGCACTTGTGATTTTGGAACATACCAATATAAATTTTTATCTGTTAAATCTTGCATTAATGGAACATTAGCTTCTCTGCTATGCGACATAACTGCATAACGTACTTTGTATTTACTCATTCCAACATTCCTTACTTGCGTTCCAATGTTTCCAACTATCATTATAAACAAGCCATGAAGCAACAGCTATATTAGTTTCAGCGTCATATCTTGATTTTTTAATATTGAGTTTTGGTTTTAGCCAATCCCATGTTCTGTTATTGAACTGAAACAAACCTGCGTCATTACTTCCATTTTTGTTTTGATTATATGCTGTTGGTATTCCTGATGATTCACAATAAATAACTCTTAATGCTTTATGTACATCTTCTTCTTCAAAGTATTCCTGTACTAAAGGTGCCCAATTCGACACGTAACTAACTTGCCTATTGGCAACTCTGCAACTTTGATAGTCGCTTAGTGTTTCAGGAGTTAGTGGTTGTGGAATCAGACACGCTACTTGCAGTAGTAGTCCTATCACTATCAAACCTCACAATCCCTTGCTGTAACAATTCAAATCCTAGATTGCCTAAGTCATCTTTTGTAATCAGCATAGGTTTGCCCCATACACTATTATCTATACCTACTATTTTTTTAGCCATAAAGACCTCACTCATAATGGTAAATGGTTTATGTGTTTATTGCTTGTATTTATAAAATTTTTAGGTTATCCCAACCATACTTATCAATAGTAAAACTAAGTGTTCCATTTCTTGTTGCGTTGCCTGTTCTTGCTCTAAACTCATTTGATTGGTCCAAGCTCGGTGCTTGAAACCATGTTCTTCCTAATTGTTCTACTGCTCTAAAGTGATGATAGTGTCCTGTTACTAAATACTCAGCACTTCCACTAGGTAACCAACCATACATTTGACCTTTCCACCACTTCTCTATCTTTGTCCAAATATCTCCACCACCTGCTGTCATGTGTCCATGCGTGAATGCTATTCTTTTGTCATAGATAGGCAATACTAAATGGTAATCATTTGGTACAACAACTTTGACGTGTTCATATCTTTCTCTGCCATGTATTATTTCTCCAACTATTTGTATTGCTTCTGTATCTGCATTGTCTAATCTAGTAGTAGTTATCTCTCCTTTACCTGCTCTGTTTTCTCCATGGTTTCCCGGAACTCCACCTAAATAAATGTTTTCAGCTAGTGGTAAAAATGCGTCTAAGATTTCTAAAATCATAACTCTTGTTAAATGTTCTTGTTCTGTTTTAGATAACTCAATATTAAATGGTTGATGTGCGTAGAAGCCAAAACAGTTTTCAATTAAATCTCCAAGTCCAATCAAGTAAATATCTTTGACTTCTATATTGTTTCTTGCTAAATCTTTTATCTGTTGTTTTCCATTAATGATTCCACGTCTTATTAATTTAACAGTTTCTATGCTACCTAAGTCTTTCTTTCCTAACTGCCAATCACTCATAAAGAAAAAAAAGCTAGTATCTCCACCTGTTTTATGTTTAATTGGTTTCTTGTTTCTGATTTCTTTCTGTAACTGTTCAAAGTATTTATCGTGATTAGGATTTTTTCTTTTAATAATTGCTTTGAATGCGTACATATCAACAATGCTTCCACCTTTTTTTTGTGCATTCCATGTTGAAAACTTAACTGTATCTTGGTCTATGTAAAATTCATCAGGATTAAATCCCCAATCTTTTAGTAAGGTATTGTACTTAAATGTATTCGACTCTGCTTGTACGTGTGTAATCTCTCCTAGTTTTGTTGATTCATCAAAAGAAACATTAGGTTGCCAACCACTAGGATAAAAGTTGTTGCCTAGTTCTTCGTTGTGTGCAACGTCTTGCCTTTTATTTATTAAAGACTTTGCGTCTTTTTCTTTCATGTAATTAGTTTAGTGCTGTAAAAATTAATGTTGTATGTTTTACATTAAAACTGTAATAAGTGTTGCTATTGATATTCCTGCAATAATCCAACCATAGATTTCTGCTCTAGTTGGTCTTGTGTTTATTTCATGTTGTAAATTGTCTAGTTTGTTTAAAATTTTTTCAATGTCTTTCATTACCATATTTATCATCTCCTTTTGTGAATAGTTTTCTTTTTCTGTCATCATTAGTTTTCCTTACAATGTTCACTTCCATATTCACAATTACAGATTTGTACGAAAGAGCCGTCCTCATTTTGTTTTACATTACACATTATCCACCTAGCTTAAATAATAAATCAGTAAAGTTCGCTTCTAGCATATCTAATTCCTGATTCATTTCTATTACCATATCATCACATGATTTTTGATGTATCTTAATATCTTCTATTGAATTAAATGCCCAACCAAATGCACCTATTAAAGCACTAATCATTACAGGGATTAATTTATTTATATCTATTTTCACGCAGACTATCCTTTGTTACTAGGTGTCCACTCCTCTAAGCCATTTTGTATTGCAGTAACACCTGCGACAAGTCCTGCAATCAATGCATTATGTAAAACATCAACTTCAATCATGCCTGTACCACTAGCAACTAGAACACCTAAAAATGCTTGTATAAAAGTACGCAGTGTTCTGATTCCTACTTTTGTTGCCCAACTTTTCCAATCGGTCATATTATATTCCTATCTTCTAAACTAGCTTGAATATCTATTAGTGTTCCGTTGATTTCAGCTAATTTTTTCCAAACTTTTTGACCATTTATATAATCTGGTCCACTCTTATTAGATAGTACACCATTTAATCCTTTTTTCAATTCAGCTAAGTCAATGATTTCTATAGTAACTTTTTCATTATTTAACAATGCACTTGCTATTAAAGGATAGATTCTTTTATATGCTTGTGTAGATTTTCCAATAAATCCGTCAGGCATTAATTCATTATTTTCTTGACTATCTCCAACTAAAATACAACCTGCTGTATGTTCATCTGTGTTTCCACAATGAATAAGTATGTACTCAAAGTCAGGAACATTTTGTAGTTCTAGCATTCCATGATGTATTGCTTTAAACCTACTGCTGTATCTATTATGGAAGCCACCTGTTTTTCTAAATGCTATCTCATAAATACCTAAAGGAATAGCAGTTTCTGCTTTAACTTTTATTTTTCTTTGTTCATCTTCTAACGTGTAACAAGCAAACTTATCATCTATATAAAGTATTCCATTTGTAGAATCTCTTTGACTAGATATTCTAATCAGCTTTAATTTCATTATGCAGGTTTTGGATTATCAGCTTTAACTTGTGCTATGTGGTCTGCCCAAGTGGTTGTTCCATTAACAGAATCCCAATATTGCATATCAAGTTGGTCTGCTATTGAACCATAAGCCTCTTGCCTAGCTTGGATATAACCAAACTGTTGGTCATTCCACATAGAATTAGCTTTATCAATAATTGCTTGGTCATAATCAGCTTGTGAAAATTCCAATCTCTCATTATTAACTTGCTTGTACATTGGTTTAGCGTCCTCAACTTCTTGAGTTGCAATAACCGTTAGTTCTTCTAATGTTGCCATATCTCTCCTATCTTACTATATATTTCTTATACTTACTTCTTTAAACCATACAAAGACAATACACTTCCTGTTCCAAAAGTGCTTGTAGTATCATAATAAAATCTTATAAAATCTTTACTATCAGCAACAGTTAATACTGCACCACCCTGCATACCCCTATCATTCATTCCAGAATTAAATTCATAGGTCATAAAGCTGTATTCACTTGCATTGTTGAAGTTAAATAAATATGAAATGCCTGTATGTATTTCCCCATTTCCTAAAAGTGCTGAAATTTGTATTCCTGTTTGATTAGTAGAACTAACATTGTCAAAACTTGAGCTAAATCTTAATTGTTTATTTGCTCTATCATAGTTTGCAGTTGTATCAGGACTTGCACTTGCACCAAATCTTATATATAAAACACCACCTGTTGTATATGTTTTTATATTGCTTTTAACAACATACACATCATAGGTGCTATCAATACCTGTTAAATCTATTGCAGATTGTGTATCATCTCCTAATACTTCATCTATTTTTATTAAGCTACCTGCCATTATTTAACTCCATATACTGATATTTTTCCTGTCCAAGTTCTTGTTAAAACATTGGCATAAACATATAAACCTCTACAACTTTCAGCAGATTTATGAACACCAATTAATTTATTTCCTCTAGTATTACCATCTTGAAAACCTACACTTTGTGTTAAAAAAAATGTATAACTTGAACTATCAAATGGATTAAATATATAAGTTACTGCATTACCTGTTTCTGGATTATCTGCTGAACCAAAAATATTATTAATAAAAGTTGTACCTGTTTGCCTACTTTCTCCAAATGCTAGGTGTGCATACATTACTAAATAAGCATAATCATATTCACTTGCAGTTATTACTGTTCCTGTACTATCTAATAATTGTCCTCTTAAACTTGCACTATCTGTTCCATCTGTTTTTCCATAACCTGTAAGAGCATAAACATCATACTTGTCTGAAAAAATATTATCTATTGTAACTGCACCAACACCTGTAGAAATTGTTTCAGATTTTATTAATTCTAAATTAGTAGCCATTATGAATACCTTATTCCATATAGAGATATGTCTGCTTCTAATAAATTGTAACTATATGCTGGCTCAAGTCTTATACCTGTTACTGTACTTGCTTGTGGTAAAACACCACTACCAAATTCAAAACAATTTACATTAACATTATTTTGTGTTGATGCATGAAAACTTATAAAACTGTATTTTGAACTGTCTATCAAATTATAAAAATAACAGTAACCTTGCATTGTTTCATTGGTAGCACTACCAAAATTATCCCCAAATCTCAAACTATCATAAGTAGTACTTCTAACCTCAATAAAGTTATTACTAGCACTACCAAACTGACTAGCTACTTGATAAACTGCTGAACTTTCTAATACTCCATTTTCAAAAAATCTAATTGATAATCTTTTGTTATCATTTTCATTATGAGCATTATTAACAGTCATAAAATGAACATTATAATTTCCTAAATTTGTAAAATCTATAACATTTGTAGCAGTAGTTATTTCTTGAGTTTCAATTAATTCTAATTGTCCAAAAGAAGTCCATTTATTATCTGCTATAAGGTTGTTAATATCATTTGAGTCAAACACACCTGTATTATTACCAAAACTTTGTGTTGGTTCTGCACCTTTATATCCATATTTCAAATCATCTGCCATTGTTATACCACCTTATATAAAGTAAATGTTCCACCTACAATATTTCCACCAGAACTCTCTACAAGTGAAATTCCATCACAACTTTGTGCAACAGTATGAACTCCACCACCTGCATTTCCTCTATGCACACCACCACTATTTATTTGTGTTGTTTCAAAAGTTGCAAATGAATATTCACTAGCATTGAAAAAATTATAAAGGTAAACAATTCCATTTGCTTTTTCTTGTCCAGCAGTCCCTATACTATCTCCAAGTGAATACAAAAAAAAGTTTTGGTTAGTAAAAAAACCATTTCCAAAAGTACCTGTTGAAATCAATGCTTTATAAGCCTCATCATAATTAGTGCTTGTATCAGCAGTTCCACTAACAGTAACTCTAAAGCCAACACTTCTAGCATCTGTTTGTACTTCTAAATTTGTAAAAGCAAACATATAAACATCATCACTATCTATGCCTGTAAGAGTTACACTTGGTGTTGCTACTGTAACTGTTGCAGTATTTACTTGAATTAATTGTCCTGCCATTAGCTATCTACTCTCAATCCATAAGTTCTAAATATTCCTGTGTTAATGTCATAGCCATCTCTGTTTGTAAATGAATAACCTGTTATAGAAGTAGTTTGTTTCAAAACACCTATACCTTTACTATTACAAGATATTGAAGTAGTACTTGGATAAGACATTTGCCCACTTGTTTGATGTATGTTAAAAGTATAACTTGAACTTGAATATGGATTGAATACCCACATTGTCATATTTCCATTACCATTTTGCCCACTTGTATCGTGGTATAACAATGCAAAATCATCTCTATTTGCACTACCTAATTTTAGAGCAGTTACACCTCTAAAAAATAATGCAGTTTGGTCATAACTTGTTGTTGCTATTTCACTTCCACTACTGTTAATTAATCTTATGTCCATTTGGTTATTTTCTTTTTGAGTTCCAGCAGTAGTATTTACAACTTCAATACAATAAATATCAAAATCTGCTGAAAATACATCAGTTATCTGTATTTTATTTGCAGGTGTTGTTATTTCAGTTTCATTAATTAATCTTAGGTTACTCATATCTGTTTTACTCCATAGAGTTTCAATACACTACCTACATCTTTAAATTCATAAGTTGTTAGAAATAATCTAAAAGCATTTACAGTTTCAGCAACTTTATAAACCTGCCCACCAAATCTAAATCCATCATTTTGGTTAGTATTATGGTGTGTTAAAAAAGTATATTTAGAACTATTTCCTGCATTGTATATATAGATATAACCATTGTATGGTTGGTTGACTGCATTTTGTCCAATTCTATCAAAAGCATCATAATTTGTTCTTGTTACTTCACTAAAAGTTCCACCAGTAGTCATTGTCTGAATGGCACTATCATAATTGCTTGTGCTTTCAAAAGTACTTCCACCATCATTGGATACTCTTGCCCTTATGGTGTCTACACCACCTGTAATTTGTAAATTGTTATAAGTTAAAAAATGCACATCATATACATTTTCTTTTAAATTTGTAAAATCTATTGCAGTTGGTGTTGTGCCTGTTAAATTTTTTTCCTCAATAAGTTCTAAACTTCCACCAAGTTTTCCTTGTGATTGAAGTTCAGCTACATCAGTAATAGAAAAGACACCACTATTATTAACAGTTTGATTAGGTTGATTTTGTCCTAGATAACCATAAGGCATTTGAACTCCTTTAGGTTATTTCTAAAATACTTGCAAATGCTTCCAAATCGCCTGACGCATTACCACCAGTCAAATCAATCTTA
>Ga0208162_1000498_pt1 | contig 22809 bp, 31 predicted proteins | sample CB_VirMetaG_4_FD_184539 | JGI IMG/M metagenome (GOLD analysis project Ga0208162, IMG submission 184539) | Freshwater to marine saline gradient viral communities from Chesapeake Bay - CB_1508_1M Viral MetaG (SPAdes) (version 4) | ecosystem: Environmental > Aquatic > Marine > Coastal | place: USA... | reverse complement strand
CTGGCTTTGACTACAAACTGCGTGATGCCATCTACCTGTACCTAGAGTCTACCCTGCGTGAAAAGGTTGACGAGGTGTGGGGATATCATTATGGTGAGCGCGACTACGCGAGGTATGCATAATGTTGAAGACCATGAATGATGCCAACGCCTATGAGCTTGGCGAGTACGATGCCCTGATGGGGTATGAGTGCAGGACTGATGAATGTGAGGCATACTACAATGGCTACGCCACAGTCTATGCAAAGCAAGAATGTATGACTGCCCACTCTGTCGAAGCAATGATGGAAGCGGCTGGAATGACATACGATAAATACACTGAATACGGAGTCTAATATGAATAGTAGTGAGTCAATTAAAAACCTTGCCGAAGCATTGTGTAGTGCTCAGGCAACCATGGGTGGTGCTGTTAAGGACAGTGCCAACCCTTTCTTCAAGTCTAGCTATGCTGACCTGACATCTGTTATCAAGGCTATCAAACAGCCTTTCACTGATAATGGTCTCAGCTACACTCAGTTCCCAGTAACCAACGAGCATGGCATTGGTGTAATCACCAGGCTAATGCACACCAGTGGCGAATGGCTGGAGCAGGAATACTACCTGCCAATAGTTAAGCGCGACCCACAAGCTGCTGGCTCTGCCATTACTTATGCAAGGCGTTATGCCCTACAGTCAATCGCAGGTATCCCTACTGCTGATGATGATGCCGAAGCCGCAATGCTCAGAGGTGATGATGCCAACGAAGTGATCGCTGACTCTAAAGCGGAGCATATTAAATCACTGCTTGAAGAGTCTGGTGCTGATGTTAAGAAGTTCTTGGCCTACTTCAAGGCGAAGTCTGTGGACACTATGTTAGCTGTTGATTACAACAGAGCAGTTGCCACCCTCAAGGCCAAGATTAAATGATCATCCTAGATCACGAACAAGGATCACCTGAATGGCTTGCCTCAAGACTGGGTAGGCCATCAGCGTCCATGTTCTCCAAGCTGGTAACAGCCAAAGGTAAGCCATCCACATCGGCAGAGTATTACATCAATGAGATGATTGCCGAGAGATTGACTGGCCGCAGTAAACCCTTCTATACCAATGAGCATATGGAGAGAGGGACAATGCTGGAGCCAGAGGCCAGATCAGCCTATGAGTTTATCACCGAGTATGAGGTGGTAGAGACAGGCTTCATCCTGGATGATAGTGGTGAGTTCGGCTGTAGCCCTGATGGACTGGTTGGAGACAGCGGTGGCCTTGAGATAAAATGTCCGTCTGACAGCGTCCATGTATCCTACCTGCGGGCTGGCAAAGTACCATCCAAGTATTACCAGCAAGTGCAGGGTTGTATGTGGATAACAGGGAGAGAGTGGTGGGACTTTATGAGTTACCATCCAGAGATGCCACACCTGCTGGTACGCATGGAGCGCAATGAGAAGTTTATCGAAGCGATGGCAGAGCAAGTCCAAGCTGCTGTTGAAACAATAGTAAGTGAAACTGAGAGGTTAGTATGAAAGTTGGATTGAGTGTAAAGATCGACGTTAAGAAGATCGACAAAGCGCGACTGTATGAAGGGGAGAAAGGAACCTATCTCGACCTGACTACTTTCTTTGATACTGCGGAGCAAGACCAGTATGAGAACAATGGTTTTATCTCCCAGGCAACCACAGCCGAGGAGCGTGAGAAGGGCGTACAAACCCCTATCCTTGGTAACGTAAAGGTGTTCTTCACTGATGGTGATGCCGCCCCTGCTAAAGGTAAGGCAAAGCAGGAAGCCCTCGATGAAGACATTCCATTCTAATGGAAGGTTTAATATCTGGCATCCTAATCATAGCGTTCGGTGTGGTTATCACTGGCATCGTTCTGATTACGATGGACAAGCAGAAAGAATGGGAACAGCGGAATAAGAAATAGGCATAATACCCATGAGTATTTATCACTACATAGAATGCGCTGGTCAGCATATAATCGGGCCTCATAAGACTTCCGAGACCACCATGACTACCATCGCTATCATTGTAGTGTTACTGGGCCTTGCCGCTGTAGCCTACCAAGACCTGACCTAAGCCCCTTCATTGGGGCTTTTGTCTATTTAGAACATGGAGGAAGTATGAAGCACATGATTATCCCTGACACTCAGGTGAAGCCAGGCTCGAAGATGGAACACCTAAGATGGGCAGGACAGTATGCAGTAGAGAAGAAGCCAGATGTAATCATTCACATCGGTGATCACTGGGATATGCCCTCGCTCTCAAGCTGGGACATAGGCAAGAAGTCCTTTGAAGGCCGCAGATACAATGATGATATTGAGGCTGGCATCAAGGGGATGCAAGAGTTTATGAAGCCTATCTGGAAAGAGCAGGATAGGTTGAAGCGCAACAAGGATAAGACCTGGAAGCCCCGACTGGTGTTCTGCTTGGGCAACCATGAGCAACGCATTGAGAGAGCCATCGAGGATGATGCCAAGCTAGAGGGTCTGATTAGCTATGATGACTTTGAGTTGGAGCATATGGGCTGGGAGGTGCATGGGTTCCTAGACGTTGTGGTGATCGACGGCATTGCATACTCGCACTACTTCACCAGTGGCATAATGGGTCGCCCTGTATCGAGTGCCAAGCTGATGCTATCCAAGAAGCATATGAGCTGCGTGATGGGCCACGTTCAGGACAGGGACATTGCCTTTGCCAACAGAGCAGATATGAAGCCCATGATCGGCCTGTTCGCTGGTATCTTCTATCAGCACGATGAGGAATACCTGACTGCCCAGACCAACAGTAGCTGGCGTGGTATCTGGATGCTGCACGAGGTCAACGATGGACAGTGCGATGAGATGCCTGTATCCCTGAACTACTTGAGGAAGAAGTATGAGCGCAAATGATAAACAAGTTGGCGGCTCCCATTACATGAGCAAAGGCATACAGCCTATCGAGTACATCCTGGCTAACCAGTTAGAATTTTGCGAGGGCAATATTGTTAAATACGCGACCCGCTGGAAGGACAAGGGTGGTGTTGAAGACCTACGCAAGATCAAACACTACTGTGACTTTCTCATAGAGCGTGAACTGAACACCTAAAAATGTTATAATCGGGGCATGAGTAAGAGCCTCCTAAAAAGGATCGGGGTCTCTGGGTACAACAAGCCTAAGAGAACCCCTGGTCACCCAACTAAGTCTCACGTTGTCGTCGCAAAAGAGGGCGATAGGGTGAAGACTATTCGCTATGGTCAGCAGGGTGTGAGAGGTGCTGGCTCAAATCCACAGACAGCTAAGCAAAAGGCTCGTCGTAAATCCTTCAAAGCTCGTCATGCCAAGAACATCGCCAAGGGTAAGATGTCTGCCGCATTCTGGGCAAACAAATCAAAGTGGTGATACCATGCCCCAGGTAGGAAACAAGAAGTACGCATACACTCCCGCTGGTAAAGCAGCAGCAATGAAAGAAGCCAAGCGCACTGGCATGAAGATGTCGTATGGCAAGAAGAAAAAGAAGTCGATGCTCTCCAAATGAAGAAGAAGTCCAGAGTAAACGAAGCGGGTAACTACACCAAGCCCACCATGCGGAAGAACTTGTTCGAGGCTATCAAGGCTGGGGGCAAGGGTGGTCGTCCTGGGCAGTGGTCTGCACGTAAGGCTCAGATGTTGGCAAAGCGTTATAAGGCCAAGGGTGGAGGCTACACCAACTAATGCGTAAACCGCAGAAGTCCCTGCTCGACTGGGGCAAGCAGAAGTGGCGAACCAAGTCTGGCAAGCCAAGCACTCAGGGGCCAAAGGCTACAGGGGAGAGATACCTACCTAGCGCGGCTATCAAAGCCATGAGCGCATCGGAGTACGCAGCTACCACCAGAAAGAAGAGAAGAGATACGAGGGCTGGTAAGCAGTTCTCAGCACAGCCCAAGGGCGCAGCAAAGAAGACTAGACGTTACCGATAAGTCCAGACCACTGGAGTGTTAGATCGGGTGTCAACATGGATGAATGTCTTTGCAATTCCTATGCCAGAAAAGCCCATCTCCATGGCATTCTTAATAATCACATAACCCTCTGACCCACTGTTGATGTGTATGTCAGCAGCAATACCCTTGGCATGAGTGCCAGGCTTTACCTTCCTCTGCTCGATAGAGTGTGAGGGATCACGATAACCGCTAGTAATACTAAAGGGGAATCCACACCGGTGGCGCAACTCATCCAGTTTCTCAAGAAAGAATGGACACATCTCATTGTTGCCAGTCTCTTGGCAATTAAATTCTTCGATATTAAAGTATTGGAGTTGCATCAGTGTATCTCCTCATCTTCGATACTGTAGTAAGCCTGGATCATCTCGTTCTTGGCGATCTCCATGCTGTAGAGAATGTCTTGGTCTGCCATGTTGCTGACCACTTGGATAGTGTCATCTGATACACAGATCACTACCATTCTATCAAACTCCTCGCACAGCTTAGAAAGGTCAGGCGGTGCAGGGAAGTCCAGTATCTTACCCATATATTACCTCAAGGGGTTGGCTACATAATCTAGCCCATCCCACAGTTCTTCTATTTCTTTAGTGGCTATCTTAACTTTATTTTCTATGTCCTGCACACCTTCTGCCAACAGCTCGGCAGTCTTCACTGTGCTACGCATAGACTCTATATCCTTCTCCAGATCAGTTACCTCTTGGCTCAACTCCAACAGCTTCTCCTGCTGTGTCATAATGGTTGCCAGATTAGTCCCCAGCTCTGCCAACTTTCCCTTGAGTTGCGATACATCATTGTCAACTAGCTGCTGTTTGATAAGGCTGATCTCCTTTTGGGTCGGCTTGATGTCAGGGATACTGCGGGACTCTACCTCTTGGAGTCTGCTGTACAGAGAGCTGGCTGTCCATACACCACCGCCCAGGCTAGTTGCTAGACTCAGGACGATAGCAATATACACACCTTTGAACGATGTGTTGCCGATCCTCAGCTCTGTATCTTCTAAACTCATTGGTACTCACCGAAGTAGTTGGATGGGCTGTACTCATAAAACTCTGACTGTTGACCAGCAAAGTATGCGTCCTCTGCCGATACGTAGAGGTCTATCCCCCAGTTGTTGCCATTGATGTACACAGCGCTCGCTGTATTGTTTGCCCAGTCCACCTGCACCCACTGCATATTGGATGAGTAGCTGATAGAGGCAACATCAAAGTGTGTACCATTGTCCTCTGCTCCCTGATTCAGGAAATCTGTAGCCTCTTTGCTTTGGGCCACACCCAGATACGCACCCGCATTGTTGGCATGGGTCTCGATGTCTTGCAGGGATTGGTTGAAGTCATCCACATCACCCTGATCTATGGTCAGTGTCTCCACATTGTTCTGTACATAATCCTGTACAGCTTTCTCCTCATTGGGGCTAGAGGCTGTCTCTGCCATATCAGCAACCTCGATCACAGTAGACATCTTCACAGTGGCCTCAGTGAACACATCGACTGCATCGTTCATCAGGCTGATCTCTTCTGCGGCTTTGTCCTCCAGGAAGGTCTGTGCGTCACCGTAGGGCTGGTAGTAGGACATATTGGATAGTGCCTGATTGTATGCCTGTACCTCAGCAACACTGATCAGGTGCGGGTCAACAATGCCATCCTCAGTTACATACCCCATATTGGAGTGAGTGATTGCAGCACCCACCAACTGTGTGGCCCCGTCGATCTTGTTTGCCAGCACAGCAGAGGTGTTGATCAGGTCATCAAGCTCACTTGCCTGTGCGGAACATATCGCTGACAGAGCGATCATCTTCAGCAACTTCTTCATTCTCTTCTCCTATTGATAGTATCTGGTTATACCACTCTTCGTTCCCCTCGTAGTCAGGGATGTATACCTCTGGCCGCATCTTCATTGCCAGCATTGCTCTCTTACCTACCACTAGGTTGCCACCCTGTAGCATGGGGCATGGCGTACCAGACAGGAACATAGCCCTCCAGACCTTAACGCTCTGACACAGCCTACCGATAGCGGCTACCTTCATACCCAGATCACCCAGAACCTTGGCATCTCTCCTGCGGTTACAGTCCACATCTAGCTTGTACTTGCCCGATGTGATGCCTACCACTGCGGTTTGCACAGAGCCAGACACACCCTTGAGGCAGGTCTCCATGCCGTTAGACATGAAACTGGGAGCCATAGCACTGCTTACAGGAATCTCGGAGCTACTCCCTGCTCCATTGTAGGTATTGCTGACAGACTTATCTTCGGTGTTGTTGTTGCTGTTTACCGTAGAGCCTTCACCATTGTAGGTGTTGAGGCTACCTTCCTGCTTGTTCTCATCAGCATAGGCAAGGGGCATTACCAGAAGTAAGGCGAGGCTATACCTTCTTAGAAGACTTTTCATAGGTGCGTAAACCACCGAGTCCGAGCATACCCATCAGTACAGGTAGCATAGTGCTAGTGTCAGCCTGGGGTATGTCGATACCCATTCCTGCTGCGAGTGGGGAGATCAGGAAGTTCACTCCAAAACCCAGTACACATACCCAACCTGTTGCAGGTCGCCATCCCGCTTGGAACCAATTTCCTTTTGCTTCTGCCTTGTTGACTTCGATCTGTGCCAGTGCAATCTCCTGCGCGTGGCGTTCTGACATTGTAGCGATTTCGTGAGCAATCTTCTGTTTCGTGTCTGCATCGGGTATAAACTTATCCAGTAGTCCAGTGACAGGTGCTATCAGTTTCTCAATCATTGCTTCTTACCTAACAGTTTCTGTACGGTATCGGACTCAAATATACGAAGTCCTAGCCATACAATAGTGAACAGAGATGCTATCGGTGGCAACCAAGCTGCCAACGCCAATACACCTGTGGAGGCGGCTGCTACGTCAACAACCTGTTTAGTTTCTTCGACCATAATAATATCTCTTTAAGTTATCGATGAGTAGACTGGGATGAAGCCTAAGCTAACCCCGCCTTCTGAAAATACTTCTATCTTTTTAACAACACTACCTGGGGTTGTGGCTGCCGCAGAGTTATCAGCTCTTAGCTTGCCATCGTCAATAGTCATTTGCGTTCCACCTATATCCCCAGAAACCTTCACTGTCTTGTCGGAATACCTAACAGTAAGCTGACTGTCACTGGTTGAAAACTCTCTGCTACCACCCGCTTTACCTGCGGGGTCGTAGATAGTATGACCGACCTCGATGGGCTTTATGCCATAGGTAATCAAATCTGCTTCTGTCATCATCAGCTTGATGGTGCAGTTGTGGTCAGGGTAGAAGTCAAAGAAGTTGCCACTGTCCTCTGGGATTTCGATGTCAATAAAACTTCGCAAGCCTATGTAAACATAGGACTGAATCAACTTACCCAAGGAGCCGTCAACTAGAGGGTTACCATTCACACCCTGCTCACTCTGCGGAACACTACCAACATTACACAGTGAGTTGATATGCTCAAACACAATAGGTCTTCCCTGATAACAAGCAAACTCACCAGTAGAAAACTTGAGCGTCTGGCAGTCCAGAGTGGCCTGTCGGGTAAAGTGAAGCAGCTTGTAGTGAGCGCCCTCAAGATAGAGCTTGGCACAAACAAAGGTGGCCCTGTCCATCTCGTAACCACCAGAGGCAAAGATAAACTCTGCATCAGTTACAGCAACTGGGCATACATCCTCGAACGTACCAGATGTGCCACTCAGTGTAGCGATCTTGGTGACAAAGCCTTGTCCGTAGGTCTCAGCCCCCTTAATCATAACTGCATCACCCACGACCACATCTGCGTCTGCACTGACTGTGAACGCTGTGCTGGATGCTGTAGTTGTAAATGTACCTGTGGCTGTAGACTTACTACCCGCCAAGAAAGCCTCAAGACAGTCGAGGTCAAATGCTTTAGCAAACGCATCTCTGGCACACTTGTTGACTCGCAACACGCCTACAGCACAATCATCAAAGCCATTAACGTGCAGGAAGTTCCATGCCTGGTAGCATCGGACGATCTCTAATCGAGCAAAGAATGTTCGAGTATATGGTAGCACTGGGCCAAACCCATCTACCTTCTCTGGTTGAAAGAATGCCGCGTGTAAGCTGCTGACGAAAAGAGTCTCGAAGTAACCGTTAAGGGCTTGTACTGGGCCTGTGCCGTCCTGCTGGGCCATAGCGATCAGGTTAGGAATATACTTTACCTCACCGCCCATAATGTTTGTTGAGCCAACAGACGTAAGAATAAACCTGCCCTGGAACGAGGAGTAAGCCATACCGTCAATGTCGAACAGTACAGTATAATTACCACTGCCATCGGGGTTAGGCTGTACGGCCCCAGATCGCCCTGTAATGGCTGTGTAGTTGCCAGTGTTTCTGGCCCTAAATCCACCACCTGTACCGCAGATAAACTTAACAGGGACACCGAATGCAATGGTGCTACCTACATTGTATATCTTGTTCTCCAGGTCTACAGTGCCACCGCCATTAGCTTTGACATGGGCAACCATAGCCTGAATAGCAGCATCGTCATCCGCACCGTCACCCAATGCACCAAACTGTGCAGGGGTAATGATGTCCTCATTGATGGGTGTGCCTGTAGCAACATCAGGTAGGCCAAGAGCATTGAATCGTAGGAACTTGTTAGCCCTGCTTCCTGCAAGAGGCAGAGTCATATCTACAGAGGGGTCTTGATCCTTGAGGTGTATTGATCTAGCAATGTCAGTCTGCAACTGATTCATGGCTACATAGCCTTTATCAAAGTCGCCATTAACATCGGATGCTAGGAAGTCACCAGCCTCTTGGTATTCGGTAGTACGGTCAATTGGCATCGCCAAGAATATAGCGATAGAGTCTCCATCACCTGCACCAGTAGTCAGCGTGACAGTGCCACCATCCTGATCACCAGCGTCAGATACGGTGTAGTCATTGTTGAGTGTTAGGAGAGTTCCGTTCTGCATTACCTTTATATCGGAGGCAAGCAGGATTTGGAAGGTGTAGTTGAATACTGTTTGACCAGCACTTGCTACATAATCATTCCTGGTGGTAGCACCTGTGACTGGCATTGTTTATTCCTCAATAACTTTAATCAATCCCAGTGCATTCAGTGCAGCAATAGGTCTAACCTCTTGATCTGTTTCAATAGCAAATGTTAATCCGCTATCAACAAGGGCATCATAGTGTTCTTGAGAAAAGTATCCAGAGCTTACCCAGTATTTTTTCAGCCCTTTCTTAAAGAGGCTTGTAAACATATCGCTAGAAGTAATTGCTTGGGCAGCAGACTGGTTTGCGTTAGCAACAACTATTGTGGCAAATACACTCATTAGATAGACACCCCTGTTTTTAAAGCTATATACGCTTCAGCAGATGCAATTTCAGCCGCAGTAGAAGATGCACCTCTTACGATAAGCCCATAGATTCTTCCATCTAATTGAAGGCCAGCGCCATTGTTACGAGCGCCCACATTAAGAGGGTGGTCGCCATAGTTACCAGCCCCTTGGTCTCCTGTAGCAATATCTTCTTGCGCCCCATTAACTCTTATAATACATGAGTCATCACTAATATCACTTAGGCCAGTCAAGACGCTTGTAATAGGGGGTACGTAGTTATCACCATCAGCATTTACAAGGTTAGCTCCCTTTGATGAATATCTCCAACGATCACTACTAACAACATTCAACCTAAATGCTCCTGTTGCACCACCAATGTTATTAGATAGCTCGGCAACTACTTCAGTTGCATCGGTTTCTTTTCTGGCGCCAGCAAAAACAGACATTGCATCTGTTGCGGTAAAATCTATGTTGCTAGATGTTTGCAAGCAATCATCAGTTCCATCAAAGTCTAAGTAGTACAGGCTGCCATCTTGTTTTAAGATAGGACACTTGGTATCTGTGGCCTGAACTATATGATGACCATTGCCTGACTTATCCAAGACCTTGCCCACGACACCGTCAACAACGGCTGGAGTAGTGCCATCCTCTTGGAATAGAGTGGACAAATCAGATGGGTCATACCATGCACCCTGCTCGCCATTACGGAAAAGAGATGCAGGACTAAACCCCTGACCATACGCTGTAGGAACCTTGAATAGTGTAGCGCCTATGCCAATCATTTATGACACCAGTGCGTGAATGCCTGTTGCAGTAGTATCAGTAGCAAATACCTGCTTGCAAGCGCAAACGAGGTAGAAGTTATCTGGTACAGTGACGGTGCGAGTCTCACCTGTAACTGTGACAAACTTCACAGCCCCACCAGTGGTGATATACAGGCCAATAGCTACTCGGTCATCATCAAATGGCGCAGTACCAGCACTGTCATTCGGAGTCACTGAGATGATGTCCCGAACAGCACCTGTCAGGTTTGCCCCTACGCCCTTGAAGGGGTTGTTGTTGTTAATAGACATTAAAATATCCTCTGTTTCGATATGTGGATTATACTAAATTTTGATCATTTTTTATACAGCTATTCTGCCAAGTCTTGGATAACTTCTGATGGTGTCTCGCCAGGTTGCCACCAATACTCTTGACCATACTCTGTTTGTCTTTGGCGAACCATGCGATCTAGGGTACTCTGATACTTGGGGTCAACTTGCAACCTCCACTGATCAAACATGGAATCCATAAATAGCTGAGTCTGCCAAACACCTGGGGTTATATTCTCGACTAACTTAGCAAAATCCCCCAGCACATTAGTCTCTTCACCCTTCGAGGCCTCAACTATGTTTCCATAAGTAAAGTCCCTTATATCTTGCGCTGTTCCCAATGATGGCCCAAGAAGAGATTCTAGCCAGCTCTTGCCATACTTGTTTGGGTTTGCAAAAGTTAGGTCTGCAAAGATACCGCCCGCACCACCCTTCATAAAAGCAGCGCCCCAGAATTTTGCATCCATTGGTCTAGGCTCTTTACCTGTAGCAAGCTCATATAACTGTGTAGACGCAGCACCCATCATTGTCATGCCAGCCGCAAAAGAACCTAAGTATGCAACTCTCCCCATACCAGTAGCTTGAGCCATGCCTCTCGTCCAGTGTTGTTGCATTACACTGATTGGGAAAGACTTGATCTGCATGATGCTTCTAACAGCCTGCCCAGGAATTGTTCCTCGCTCTGTGCCAACTTGCGTGATGGCCTGAGTCCTAGCATCAATAGTTGGTGTGGCAAACTCACCTTCAGAAAGAACCATAAAGTGAAACTTGTTTGATGGATCTTTAGTTAAGTCAGAGAATTTGTGTCCATTAATGTCTAACTCTGCACCATCAGCTTTTCTGAATGTATCCCAGTCTTTCTTGGTAATGCCATATCGCTCAAGCACTTCCTTAAAGTCTAGCTCATCAAAGCTCTTCTTAAAGTTGTCAGCCAATAGCGCAGAAAACTCCATGCTAAATGCTTTACGCATACTCTGCGTCCACACTTCTAGACCAGAAAATCTCAGCACAGCTTCAGCAGTCTTGGCTGTCCAGCCAGTTCCATAGCTGTCAGCAAACCTGTTACCTGCGTGAGCGCGGCCAATAGTAGTATCTACAATAAACCCCATCCTTGCCAGGTTCTTTCGATACTCTTTGCCATTTACGGCTGTTGCCGCTAAGTTCTGAATGTGGCGCTTCAGCACTTTAATACCAGAAAATTTATTGAAATACGCTGTCTGTGCGGTAGACCAAGCATCAGTTATTGATGAAATAACAGCAAAGCCCAATTTGGACGCAATCTCAATGTTTCTCAACCCCTGAAAGCCATCAGCCAAAGTGGTCATTACTCCAGCATTAGCTTCGCCACTAATAGCCTTGTAGTTCCAATCTAACACCTGAGAGGACAGGTTAGACATCTTCTTGCCATCTTTAAGCATTTGCTTTTCGGCATACGCTTTAACAGCCAAAAACATATTCTTGGGGTTAGTACCCATCACCTCAACCATAGCAATATCACTAGCCTTAGCTTGGATATAGTCGGTTAAGGTAGTCAAGGTGTCGCCACGACCAAACTTGTTCTGATAGTTAATCCAGCCGTCAGCATTCTCAAAGTAAAGGAATCTTTCCTCAGAGCCACGACGAGACAGCTTAGTGCCAAGACCTCTAGGAGCTGTAAAGTCTTTAGCCTTGTTCATGCCGCCACTTACAATGGTTTGATAAACAACGTCAAGAGCTTCACTAAGTTGGGCATCATCTAGCGGCTTACCCAAATCGTCAGTCATCTTGCTTCTATCCAGTAGCGGAGTAATGTATTCTTTCCACTCTTTCAAGGTAGCCTTGTTGACAGTCTTCATGTCATGGTGCTGAGGGAACAGCCAGTCTTCATTCTTGTTGATGCTACCGCCTACCTCATTGAACTTGGTACGCAGGTTCTCTGTTACCTGAACCCACTCCTTAGCAGCCTTCATAATGTCTGTGTCGTCAATGACCTCACCATACACTGCGCGAACAAACTTGTTTAGCCCCTCTTCATTCTTGAACACTCCAAATCCCTTGGTTCTAAATAGCTCAAGACCTGTAGCCCACTGTGAAAGATACTGCTGTGTATATACTTTTTGCAGAAAGTCCACATTCATGTACTTAGCCCTGCCAGTGCTATCTTTACTCAACAGCGCAAGCAAACCCTTATCCAGACCATCAGGGTGAGAAGTAATTTTTTCTATGGCTTCAGCAATGCGAACAGCGTCAACAACCTTCTCTCGCTTTTCACGAGTGGTTCTATCAGCAAGCTCTTTGATAGCCGCTGCGGGATCGCCAGACGCAAGTATTTCCTCGGCAACCGACTTAGTAATCTTTTTGTCTTTTACTGCCTGATTAATACAGAAATCAAAACTAGCCACGCGAACACCTCATAATAGATTCTAACCCCTCCAGGTCTTCATCGAGAGCCTTAATTAAATCGTCAGCGCCCTCAACAATCTCTCCATCGACTATAGCGAACTTCTTGTCTAGGGTGTTGTAGGCTTGCACCTCTTCATCAAATGCTCTAGAGAAACCAGCGTCATCGAGTGACTGCCTTTCCATTGGTGTAGTCTTTGCCTTTGGTGCGGGTTCTGTGGGTCGCCCAACAAAGTCATCAGGCGACAGTGTAGACCTATTTAGCTGGTCAACAAGCTCATCGTTTGCTTGAAGGATTGCTATATCAGCCCTGACGTTTTCTTCAAATATCTCTTTGAAGGCTCTATCAATACTTTGTGGATTAATAGATACAGAAGCAGTATTAGCCAATCGGTCTCTAACACGCTGCAAGTCTGCCAGCTTATCTACATCATCTGCTGATGTAATCTTGATCTCATTATCCAGTGCTTTGATAGCCGCATCTTTCGCCTCATCCAAGCTGTCAATCAACTTGCCGCTGTACTTGGCGTAGCTTTGCAGTGCCAACTCTGCCGCCCTAAACCCTTTTTGGATTCTAAGCTGCTTTGCAAGCCTTTCTAGCTGGAATACGGATTCAGTAGCAGGGGTGCTAGGGGTAGCAATAAAGTCGTCCAAACGCTCTTGTAGTGCGTCTGGGAGGATTCCTTGGTCTAGCCTGGATACTTCGCCTTTTGCTTTGACTGCTGCATCATAGCTATCTAGCTGGGTGCGAATACCCTTTATTCTAGAATCAAGTTCTGCCCTTGTTTCTTTTTGCGCTCTTTGTTTTGCTGCACGAGCAGATTCGCCTTTCTTTGGCTTAACGTCTATAGGGGCTTCATCAAGAGCCTTTAACTCAAACTCTAACTCTCGTAACGCACCGCGTAATTTCTTGGCCTCCCCACGAGAAATAGGCTTTTCTGCAACGCCAATAACCTTAGCCTTGGCCTCTTCTATAAGCTGCTTCTTAAATCCTACAACCGCCTCATCGGTAGGAAATAAAGCTGGCTTACCAGCAATCACTGGTGGCTCAAAACGCATTGGCGCTCTTGGGAACGGAGAGTTAGGAATCTGGGCCGCAGTCTCAGCAGCAGCTCTACCAAAGTAACTTGCCAGTCCTTCAGCACCACCACCAATAACACCAGAGAACAAGGCTACCGATACAACAGCAGTAGCGGCTTGCTCAAATGTGTAAGGGGAATCAATATCCTGCTTATAGTTATAAACCATAGGCTGGATAGCAAGCTCTGTAGCAGCACCAATAGCAGCAGAGTTACGCGCACCTAGCAGTATGCGAGAAGACATAGTTAAAGACTTAGCAGCACCTATCGTACCGCCACCTACGCCCATTGTTGCCAGGTTAATTGGGTCGCCCATATAAGATGATGCCATGCCCAAGAAGCCAGCAAAGCCGCCCCCACGATCAAGCACATCTTGGTTCTGCTCCCTGCGCTGACGAAGAAGCTCTGTTCGCTCATTATCGAGTTCAATGTCTGTAGGGATAAGGCCGGTGTCTTCGGCAAAGCTATTGTAGTCAAACACGCCCTGCTCATCGGTGTAAGGGTCTAAGTCCATGCCCTCTTTATATAGCTCTCGAACCCTATCCCTGCGATTACGATAAACTTGGTTGTTGTATGTCCAGGATATAGATCGTTCTTCATCGCGCACAAACTGATAGCCAGCACTAAAGGTTTCCGAAAAGGATGGCGTAGGCTGGTCAAGTGCTTCTTGAGGGACAGGAATTAGTGACTGATAAAGTTCCCTGTTCCCTTTTTCAGATAGTATTGGCATCAGTTACTTTTCCAATCCTTCAAAAGTGCCTACAGAGTATTGCCCAGCAACTCCAGCAAAAGGAATTACTGTTGGAATACTTGCATCTACCATACGCTGTCTAGCAGCCGATCTGCGCCTTTGCTCTTCAGACACGATGTTGGCAACAGAATCTGTATTAACTATAAATGTCATGGGTGTTCCATCAGCATTGAAAAGAGATGTCATGCCGCTTTTATCGACAACAATGTAGGCGTTATTTCCTCTAACCTGCTTGTATCTGCCATTGCGAATATAATCAAGCGTGTTATCTATTTGTTGTTGCGTTCGATCCATAGGCGATATTATCTGCAACTCTTCAGCAGTCATGCCATCAAAGTATGCATCAAAGTCGTCCTCGTTTACATCGAATGGCAATATAGTCTTCCCGCCATTAATACTAACTACTCGGCCTGTAACATCCTGCAGAGCCTTCTTGAAGTCAGAAATACTTGCTACTTTACCAGGCTCCTTAGCAGCAGTGTAGTAAGCCATAGCCGCATCGAATATATCTTTAGCGTCTTGTGCTGGGAACGCATCTTTACCATACAGATCATTAAATGCAGTAGTTAAGGTCTTTGTATCAGCCTCACCAATCTTATATCCTGGAGCCTTCATCTTTTCTAAGCCAATGAAAACCTGCTGTGTTACATTGGGATTAGGATGTGCTGCGGCTTGTGAGTAAACACCAGCATTCTTATCTGAGAGCATGCCCCAGATGTAAGAGTCAGCGCCATACGCTTGTGCCATAGCTGTTTGCTCACCAGATGTCATCTCTGGGAATGCCTTTACCAACAAGTTAGCTTCGGCATCTGTCAGGATAGGTACTTGCCTACCATAGTGGGCAGTAGCCAGTGCTGCTTGTGACTTACGCTCTGCAATAGCCTCTGGGTCTGGGTTCAACACATCAAGCTGTACAGGATTCTGTACAATGCCCTGTGATGCGGCAAACCCAAAAGCATCTTTGTTTAATGCCGTGCTGATTCTTTTTTCTTGAGCCGCCATCTGACGGTAAAGCTCAATAGTCTCTGGATTGTCAGCAGCAGTAGTTAGTACACCTTGGCGTGTTCTGTAGTCACTCACAGAATATTCGGCAACCTTCTCTGCGTCTTGGAGTGCCTCTACCTGAGCAGGGGTTGCTGCAAGATCGTAAGCCTTGGCAAACTCAGCATCGTCAACCTCTACACCCAGAGCAACGCTTTGTACTACTCCGCTAACATACTCGGCATTCTTAGCCGCAGCAGCTTGGTTAGCATTGTTAAGGCGGTCTTCTTTTCTTCTTAAGTCTGTCTGTATCTTGCTAATTACAGTTCGTTCCCACTCATCAGGGGTAAATCCTTTTGGCGGCTTTTTAGCAATCTCTTCTAGCTTGGCATAAGCTGGGCCTGTGTCATTGCCATCAATTGCATCCATAACACTTGCAGATGCCTGGGATTTAGCAAACTGCATTCTTCGCTTTTCTTTTGCGCCCTTTATATCATAGTCGGGATTAAGCTCACCAATATCATCTATGGCCTCTAACGCGCTGTCGTATGCTATCTGGGCATTTACAGGATCACCGTCAGAAAGCTTTCGCGCAGAATCCTCCATAAAGTCATCAACAGTAGAAACAATGGCATCTATCTTTTCGTTGGTTTGTTTAACTGTATAATTTTTAGCTAGCTTAGTGCCAGTAGCAAATGACTGAGAACGAAGCATATCCTCTACTTCTGCCCTAGCACCCTCTGGGGTGGCATTCAGCGTACCCTGAATATAGCTTTCAGCTTCACTATCAAAGCTAGCAGGATCATCCTTATAGGTTTCAGCCAGCTCTGCAAACTCCTCTCTAGCGGCAATCCTTGCTGAATACTTGGCTTCTTTTTCTATTGCGCTATTAAGCCTGTTAGTCTCTTGAGCAGCAGCGGCATTGTAAGCAGATGAGCCCCAGCCATACGTTCTACGTGCAACATCTTGGTACTTTACCAAGCCAGTCTCAGGGTCTTCTACACGAGCCTGTTTAGCCGCTTCTAAGCCCGCCTGACGCGCTTCTTCTTCAACTATGGGTCTACCTACTGCCTCAGCTATTTGGCTTCCTACACGCCCTAAACCCGCCAATTGACGCATTACTTCAGCGCCAGATGTATCTACACCTGGAGAGCGGAATTGGGATTGGAACTGAATCCTAGCTTGTCTTGGTCTTTGTGCCATTATTATTCTTCCTTGTACGGCCCATAGCCGCCAGTAGCCATACCAATCTGGGTAGCGCCAGATAGCAGTGATCCAAGAGCTTGAATACCACCAGCCCTAGATGCCATAGCGCCTTGTCGTCGCAATTGAGCCTGTTGTAGTCGAGAGGTTAGCCCAGACATACCCTCTTGTAGACTTGCTGTTCTTGCAGTCTCCAGAGCGATACTAGCGGGTGTGCCTTCCATCTTAATGCCAGACATACCTGCTGCTACAGCATTAGCCGCCAAAGCCCTACCAAGAGCCTGTTGACGTTCTAACTCTGCACCTTCAGCTTCAATACGCTTCATTTCGGCTTCACGCTCGTAAGCAGCCTTTTGCGCTCTACCTTGCTGTATTGCGCCATAGACTTGCAAACCTGTGCTGCCGACCATTAATCCTATTAACCAAGGGGGCATTTTATCTAACCTCTATGATGATGATACTTCATACCCGATAGCTTGCAGGTGGAATGGCGTACCCTTTGGTACATTGATCTCAGGGACAACTTCTACGTCCCAGCCATTACCGCCATTGTTATCTTGTATGATACCAGTTCTGGGGGTGTAAGGTGTATTAAGAGGACTGTCTTCTGACTCGCCCAGTTTTCTAACAGGCACATCATTGCCGTCAATCTGAACTCCTGCGCTTTCGTATACCCGCACATTCATGCGAACAATCTTCTTGCGCTTCATTGTATTCATGCCGCCAGGCCCTTGAGTGTTCAGTGGCATCGGCTTAACCTTGCAGTTAAAGTTGAGACCATACTCAATTACCCTAGATGAAGTGCCAGTCATCTCTGCGGCAGTAATAGTTATGTTGCCACTAGATACAGCTCGGTCTGGAAGGACATTTCCATCAGCAATAACGCCCAAGGTAAACCCCTCAAGCCTACTGCCTACGCTAAGAGTAATGTCGCTACCAGTAGTAGTTACAGTTTGCTTTACGCCAGAGTCGAGCATTCGGTCAAAGTCCCATCGCTCAATGTCCAAGAAAGCAGTGCTGCTTGGAGTTCTTTGGGAAATCATATAAAGTTGATCCCCTGCTACAGCGCAGCTTTTTATGGTGTTCTTTTTGGTATCATCTGTCGAAGAAGCGCCAGGAGTCCACCGTGTAAAGCCATTGATGTCCTGAGAGCGCATTGTGTTCAGCACTGCGGCAGTACCGTCTTGGTTTACAATGAATACCCAGTTGGCATCATCAGTAGTAGTTCCTGGAAGTATTGCCATATCTACAGGCTGGTCAATCAACTGTGATGACAGCACCGATATGTCATTAGATGTAAAAGCATCTTCATTAAAGTTAAACAGGAACTGTCTCAGTGTCTTGCCATTCTTATCGACGAACAGTGTTGCGCCATCAATAGATTGCGTCTCTAGGCCAAACGTACCATGCCTAGTCTGCTGCTCAACAATAATCTCTGCTGGGGTACTGCCCTTGACTACAAACTCTGCGCCAGAACAGAATACCTGCAGCCCACGATCAGGGTTTAGATCGACAATGTTAGTAAGACCTCGGCTATCAATAGTGATAAAGATAGCTTCATCATCATCGCCCTCTTCAAGGAAGTAGTCAAAGAATGTGCCAGCCCGACTAGCAAAGATGCTCTGCCTCTTAGACTTAGTTCCACCTAACCACAATCGACCATCGTAAAAAACGCCAGTGCGAGGATAGCCCCTTGTGGCAGACCACACATCTTCTGCCCTGCTTACACCGGTTGCTGTTCGCACAACACCTATTGCCGCGCTAGAGTTTATATTAGTTGTTGCTGTAGCAAACCCAGACAGAAGCTCTAAGGGTTGAGCAGACTCACCATCAAATGTAATTGTGTACTCAGCAACATCTGTTCTCGATACGCTTATACCACTGTTTCCAAAGTTCGGCATATCCTGTAAGTTCTTTCGGATATTTTCTGCTGTACTTGCTTGTTCGTCTGCGGTGCTATCGCCAGCAAAAGTAATGTTCTTACTGAGTATGCCACCAACATCAAGCTGAAAAGTATTGCCATCAGCAAAGTGGGCAAAGGTCAACTCTTGTACTTCTGCTACTGGTGTAGGGCTACTATCATCGTTGTAGTCATACTGAGGCACATTAACAAAAGGAATAGGGTCAACAATAAAAGAGTTGAGCGCATCTAGGCCGTCAGTAATAATTCTCTGCGGAGGATGTTCCTCATGGAACAACAGCATGACATTTTCAGTTTGAGCTACCTTAACATCACCTAACTGAGCAGTAGTGTAAGGCAAAACAACATTAGCAACCTCAACAGTGCTGGTGCTGCTTGCGTTGGGAGTCCTGTAAAAACTTGCGCTACTTTCGCTAAGAACCATCAAATATGATTGATCTGTGCCGTACTCCCAGCCATGCAGGAATGAGCTTGTTGGGGATGCAATAACACGCTTGAACCCAAACTCTCCAATCCTAGTGTAAAAGTTATTAGCCGGAGAAGAGCCTACTGGCCCCTTAACCTTTATTCTCCAGTATCGCTTGCTCAAGCTAGATATGTTAAATCTAAAACTTCTTTTTGTCTTATTATCAATTACCGCTGTGGTCAGCTCAGTCCAATCTGTATTGTTTTCAGAATGCTCTACTGCCAATGTTGCGGTGTATCTTGCCTCTGGATTGTCTCCACTGGCAACCAATAGGTCAGCATTCCTTACATCTAGAAACTGATAAGGTAAGGCAGGAGAAGGACTTGCAGTTAGATCATAGTGAGCAACAACAAGGTCAGCAGCTAATATAGCTGTTGTAGTGCCAAACGTGCTGTCATCACCATCGTTAAGATTAGCAGCAGTTCCACCGTTAGGCATTGTTGGATTTGGGGAGGTTACACGAGTCAAGGAGCCGCCCACGCCAGCTACGTACTCTGTTCCAGGTCTACGCTTTACGCCACCTTGGGGGACGATAACTACGCCCTCAGCAGTCTGTGCGCCTCTGTAGTATTGCTCTAGATCAGTTCTTCCGTTGAGTAATGGTGACAGTTCCCCGCTGGCAAAACTGGTTTGCAGGTTTTGTGACTGTGCCATTAGTACCTCACATCAATAAACGGTCTGTATGCAATGGAAGATTGTGGGTGTTGCTGAGAGTCAGTGTATCGAGCCATGCGGCTTGCATTCTGATACTGTCCAGCAAGTAAGTCCATCGAGGTTGCGCTATCTCTGATAGCCGGAGCAAAGTCCATGCCCAAAGCATACTCTACCATCTTGCAGAAGTATGGAGGCCAATCGCCCTCTGACGGCTTATAAATGTATTCGGCATACAGGGTTCCGCTGTAGTTGCAGTAAACCTTGTCGCCTAGAATTTGGTATGGGATAAGTGGCTCCAACTTGATCAAGGTGATCATGTCGGCTGGCAGTGTGTATGTGGTCTGCCATTCGTTGCCTACAGGGGCCGCTACGTCCTTACTAATCTCGATCTTTTTACGAGCAAAACCCCAGCGATGTTTGCTGAGTTCGTTCTCGATAACATTGTCGTATAGGTTGGTAGCTACAATCTGAGCGCGAGTGCCATCAGTCAGGGAGGTCAATGGCCTGTCGCCAATCAGAATAAGTGCATTATTAATTAACGATAGCTTACTGCTTGCCATAATAAACCTTTAGTTTGGAAAGAAAGGGGGCCGAAGCCCCCATTCAGTTTTACTACTTATGCGGTAATGGTAGTACCCGCAGCCGCTGTGATGCTAGTAGCGGTTTTAGTCTTGATATAAGTGATAGTTACCACTGGAGCTGTAGGGGTAGAAGTATCTTTACAGATAATCAAATCACCAATGTTCAGCTCGTTGATTGCATCCAGAAAGTAATCTGCATCATCAACATCAGTTTTAGCATCAGCAGAAGTGTACTGCCAAGTGCTACCACCGTCACCAGAACCACCAATTCGGCATAAGCCATCTCTTGAAAAAGCCATGATAATATCTCCTTACGCGGTTTCGTCGTATTGAACTTTAACGATGCCGAGGCCATCGCGAGAAACTGCACCAGCCTTCAGGGCGCCATTACAGAGCCAAGAAGTACGGTCAGCGATCCAGTCAACGCTAGTCTTCATGTCGATGCCGATAGCCAAGCCAACAGCAGAACGATGGAAGAAGTAAGAGTCAACGATGTCAGCAGCAACAGTCAGGCCACCTTCATCACGATCTTCAACTACGATGAACTTAAAGCCACCGAAAGTATCAACATCGCCATTTACCAGAGCCTTAACGTTAGCGTAGTCAGAAGAAGTTACTTCCTCCTGGTTCAGCAGACCGTCGAGTCCACCAGCGTTTACAGCAGCGAACAGCTCAGAGTTAGGAACACCCTGACGACGCAGAGCAACCTGAGCGTCGATAACTTTAGCAGTGGTGAGGTTAGTGCCACCTTCAACTACAGTAGCAGCGTAAGTGGTTTCAGCGTCCATAGCGTCGATAACGAGCTGGTCACAACGACGACCAAGAGACTGTGCGATAGTGCTTGCAAGCTCCTGCTTCTCGTCAAAGTTTACTTCAGCGGCATCGAACATATCTGTGTACTCTGGAGCATTCCAGTTAGACAGAGTTGCAGTTGCGAAGCTGTGGGATACGTCCATTGGAGTAACCAGGTCAGAAGTAGACTTCTGGTTAGCCAGACCTTTGCCCATGTTGCGGAACTTGTAGGTATCACCTACAACGTTGTTTCGTACAGTAACAGCAGGACGGAGCAAGCTAGAGCCTTGATAGGCGTGCTTGACCATGCTGTCAAATTCGGTAACAGCTACCGATGATAATGTCTTACTCATAATAGATTCCTCAAAAAATAGAGTAAATAAACAAAAGTATTTTTTAAGGTTTTAGCTGAGTACCCAGTAAATTTGGTCAGCATCCAACCTAACTTACTGGGCCTTGGAGAAAGGGGTGTCCAGTGTGCCGATTATACACCGAAACACCCCATAAGATCAACCGAATACGTGATGGTGCGGCTTATCGCCACCAAATTCCTTCATCATCTTCTGGATTTTACGCTCGTGAGCCATGTCAATGCTACGGAGCAGTTGTCCATCATCGGTTCTTTTGAACATCTCGGCTTCAATGTCTGACCATGTCATACCAGTAGGATGCTCTCCACCGTCGATAGGCAGCTTCTTGGGGGCAGTTGCACCAACAAGCATTTCGATCAACTGAATAGATCGTGCGTCTGTTACCAAGTCACGCGCAGCTTCGTATGTCTCTGCATCCAGATTGTTCTTCAGGAAGCCCTCAACATTCTTGATTCGCTGCTCTGCATTGTCACCCAGACTGGCAATCTCTTGTTCTTGAGATACCTGCTCGTAGGCTTCTTCGTTGGCGGTCAACAGTTCCCAGGCTTGGTTAAATGCTTCTTGGTTCATGTTGTGGGTAGAGGCAAACTCTTTCAGTTCTGCCAGCAATCCATCTTCGGCATCCACGCCTTCTGGCCCTGCGTATCCATCTTTGGGCGCACCAGTAAACCCACCGAACTTCTTTTCTAACTCGGTGTACGCTCTGGCTTGTTCCGCGACAGAACTATACTTGTCGCTTTTGTACCATTCGGGTGCTTCACCTGAACCCTTGATACCATCTGATAAAAAGTATTCACCCTCAGAAAGGGTGGGGGTGGCCTCATCCAACAGAGTGCCGCTTTCTTCTGCGATCTGCGCTTCTTCGGTCATAGTATTATTCCTAGAGTATTTTTGCTTGCTGTATCTGATTGATAATGAATTTTACAACCCCCGACTCACCGTTATGGTAAGCGGCTTCGTAGTTTGGATTGGCGGAGCCTAAAGGGGTGTAGTTGTTGAAGATAAACCGCTGCGTCATATCATCAAGCACACGCTTCCCGATGTCACCAGAGAAGCATTGGTTATATGCTTGTGCCAACTCAGCAGCAGCTTTTCTTTTCTCTGCGTTAGCCACCTTTGCACCTTTCGCATCAGTGGCTGCTTGGTTGATTGTGTCCCAACTCATAGAGTGGTTTGCCCTTCTTGTGGTCGAGGCGTTTCTTCACCTTCCATCCCTGCGACTTGTGCTTGTGCTGCTCCCTGCATAACTTCTTGCTTTTCTGCCTCGGTGCGGATTAACTCAGCAGGCATACCGCTTTTCTCGCCAACCCACGCGGCAAAGTCCTCTAA
>Ga0208162_1000497_pt1 | contig 22814 bp, 32 predicted proteins | sample CB_VirMetaG_4_FD_184539 | JGI IMG/M metagenome (GOLD analysis project Ga0208162, IMG submission 184539) | Freshwater to marine saline gradient viral communities from Chesapeake Bay - CB_1508_1M Viral MetaG (SPAdes) (version 4) | ecosystem: Environmental > Aquatic > Marine > Coastal | place: USA... | reverse complement strand
CTCTGCGGGTACGGCAAACGTACCTAAAGTATTAGTAAATTATTAATAAAAAATTAAATATATGAATTATTATAAAATATATAAGGGGTATTGGTCAACAATTAAAAAATTTACAACATTAGAAGAGGCTCAAACATACGCGGATACATTGGGTGAAGGTTATATTGCAGAGTATTATGCACCTTATGTTGAACCAACTATACAGGAAAGACTTTCTATGGATATGCAATTTGGTAATGAACTTGTTTGGGTTTTTGTTGAAGACAACAGAATAATTGGTACGACTCAAGAACAAAATGATTCAATATTAGTAAAATTCAGAGATATATTATCTTTTGCTCAAACAGGTTCAGTTACTTCAATACAAAATCATTTACCTAATGTGGTAGTAGATGAAGTATTCACACAAGAAAGAAAAGACAAGTATATGGGAATGGTTAATGATTATTTATCACAATTTTCTTAAAGTAACTAATCCCACTATTCACTGTACTTCTCATATAAATCTATATTTTAATGCGTTATAATTCTGTAAAACTTCAGGTTGTGATAATTCTTTATTATATATTTTTATATTTGATAATTCACCATCTAATGGGGCCCCACCGACAGGATTTCCAAATGCACCTATTATTAAAGGTTGATTAACATCAAATGTAGAACCTGAAACAACATTTTGAAATATGGTATTATTAACGTTTACACCATTATGATATGTATTCATACCAGTACCCAATTCACTACCATCATATGTTGTAGCAACATTAATCCATTCACCGTAATTTACAAAGACATCACTATAAGTTCCAGCATAACTATCCGCACCAATCACATAAAAATAAATCCTTTGATTATTTCTAACTACAACTCTCCACCCAGGACTAGTACCAGTTCTTGATGTATTAATTATGTTTCTTTGAGTACCTGGAACTGAATTTATCTTAACCCAACAAGAAACACTAAAAGGTTGTGTACCTTCAAAATTAAATATATCATTACCAGGATTAGGGCTTCCATAAACCCCATTTATGATGTAATCATCCACACCATCTAATACAAATGTGCCTAAATTATTAGTAGTAAATGTTGGGTTATTAATTAAATCAAGATTAACACCACTAATTAAATCTGTCCAAGTAGAACCAGAACCAGAATATGATTTTTTGTTTGGTGCATCTATATAAAAAATTAATCCACTTGTAACTATTTTAGAAGGTGAAAAAGTTAGTGCCATATTATTTTATATTTGATAACAATTATTTATCAATTGTGATTCTGACATATTAAAGGTTTGAAAATCAGATACATTATTAGATTGGTCTTTTATAAGAAATTGACTCCCATCCCATACAGATTTAGACATATTTAAATCCAATTTACAATTATTGGGCAATACGGGTTGTAACCTACCAAAACCATTATTATATTCTTGTAATGCCTGTCCATCAGTTAAATTAGTATTCCAAAGTCTAACAGAGTTTATTGTAGATATTCTAGTATTACCTGCCCTGTTAGATATTAATAAATTATTTGACGTTACAATTGAAAGATTTGCTACTGCTGCTGAACCTGAATTTAGTAATGTTCCATTAAAAAATAATTTTGTTGTTGATAGAACACCCGTACCATCATATATTAATGTCAAAAAATACCAATCATCTACAACTAAACTAGAAGGTGGTGAAAAACTCATCTGAAAATTTGCCACCGCATTATTAGCGAAATTAAATCTAATAGAACTTGCATTTGCAACATAAAAATCCCAACCCCTTGGTGTTGTTCCACCGTTATAAGTACTTAGTAAATATGTTGGTGGTGTACCCTTATATTGGAACGCAACTTGCATTGTCCAAGGTAAATTATATTCTATGAAATCATATTCATTATTACTATTACTACCCTGTGCCCAATCACCAACCCCATCAAACTCTAATGATTTACAAATTATTTTTTCTCGTACATTACTAGCCATATTATATACTTCTAACTATTGTTTTGATGGTATATGTTCCTGTTGTTGCGGAAACTGATAAAATTGCATCATTACCTGAAATACTAACATCGAATGTTACACCACTAGTTGATAAGCCGATGTCATTTGTGGAAACGTCTTGATATTGTGTGGTTGTACCACTCCATATTGATGTTATGGTTCCTGCTCTTGCACCACCATTACCCACTAATGTATAATCAAAAAATCCACCAGTATATGCCGAAGTAGGTATTGAATATAAATTGGTGTTGCCGGTAGATACTGTGTTCTTTATTGTTGTGTTTAAAGATGGGGCAGCGATATTACCCATTAATATTGTACTATCAGAATTTACGTCTAATATAGGCAATCCCGATATATCGTTCACTGAAAATAACGAACCCTCTAAACTATCTGTTACTGAAAATAATTCACCACTAGACCCCTCAATTTTAAATAATGGTTCACTATTGGTATTTCCGGAACCAATAACGGTCAACACACTATCTGCACTAGATGAAAACAATCCAGTTGTAGCTGTTAAACCACCATTAATTATAGCATCGTTCTGTATGTTTAAATTTGGGGCATAAACGGTATCCCCAACACTTGCGGTTATACCATTCCCACCTAATATTATTGTATTTGGTATTGTGTCTAGAATTGTATTATTTGTACCCCCTAATATAACTGAATTATTACTAAATTCATATATATAATTATTAACACCACCTAATATTGCAGATTCATCTGCGTATGTACCATATGTAGTACCACCAGTAACCTTAAAATGAACAAAAGATGTGTCACCACTAGCAATACCTCCAGTTCCACCAGCGTGTGAATATTGTCCACTAGCTATTGTACCTTCATTTTGTGAGTGTGAAGCAATACCACTAGCGGTTGTACTATTACCTTCTGCGTGTGAAGCAGTACCACTAGCCAGCGTACTACTTCCTTCTGAGTGTGAATAATCACCACTAGCGATTGTGTCTCTACCTTCTGTGTGTGAAACAAAACCACTAGCAGTTGTATTTATTCCCTCAGCGTGTGAAGCGGTGCCAGATGTTAATGTTTGTTGACCCTCTGCATGTGAATAATCACCACTAGCAGTTGTGTTTATACCTTCTGAATGTGAAGCAATACCACTCGCAATTGTACTTTGACCTTCTGAGTGTGAAGCAGTACCACTAGCTAGTGTTGCACTACCTTCTGCGTGTGAATAACTTGTTGTCGCTGATGTTGTATATCCTTCCGTGTGTGATGCAGCACCAATAGCGAATGTATTACTACCTTCTGCGTGTGAACCACCATTACCACTAGCGACTGTTTGGTAACCTTCTGAGTGTGAATATTCTCCACTAGCTAATGTTTCGTTACCTTCAGCGTGTGAACCATCACCACTAGCGGTTGTTTCGGAACCTTCCGCGTGTGAGTCGAAACCACTCGCAGTTGTAAAATAACCTTCCGCATGTGCATCTTCTTGAGAAGCAATACAACCTTGCCCCTCAGCGTGTGAATATAAACCACTAGCAGTTGTTTCAAAACCTTCCGCGTGTGAATAACTACCAAGGGTGATTGTCCCACCACCTTCAGCGTGTGAAAATTTACCAAATGCCTTTGTATTGTTACCTTCTGCGTGTGAGGCAGAACCACCAGCGACAGTATTTATTCCTTCAGTGTGTGATGTGTCACCACTAGCGATTGTTCCAGAACCAAATGCCGTAGAAAGTGTACCACTAGCAGTAGAGCCACTGTGTTGTATACTATCATGTATTGTTATTGGTGAACAACCATATAAATTTGTTAAATATAAGTCAGTTATACAACTACCTGATGTGTTACCAGTGAATGTACCACCACCAACAATTAATATTGTTTCGTCAGATATTGATATATTAACACCATTTGTGCCAGACAATGAATAAACATTCATGGTGCCACTATTAGCGTTAACATCTTTATTTTTAAATATACCAATACCCACACCAACATTCGATAATGTGGTATTGTCTATTTTAGTGTTTAAAATAGTAAAATTACCATCTAATTGCCCATAAGTTAATGGAGTGTTTTGGTTCGTTCTTAAGTAAAATGGTGTTGGTAAAGGCATATCTATTCTTTTTACAATAAATATTACCTGCACAAAATAAATTTACAAAAAATCGAAAGGATGTCTTTTTGCCTCATAAAGAAATTGATATTTCGTATTTCCCAAAGTATTAACAACCTTAACCCCCAAATCTATAGCATTTTGAACATCATCAACAATAACATATTCATTTTTGGTGTGGTAGTTATAATATCCAGCAGCAAAATTTAAACAAGGAAAATCAAATTTCTTTTTTAACATCATAGTATCAGTATATGGGTGATTTAACCATCTAGTATAACCATGTTCTAAAATGATATCTTTGACTGAATTAAAGAACTTACTTTTTTCTTCATATAGTTTAACACCCATTAAAGTTTTACTCATGGTATTATTTTCGGTAGAATCAAATTGTATAGCATAACCAACATCTTTGAAAAAATTTGGGTCAGCTTCTTTAGACCCATTACACCCAGTTTCTTCAGCTACTGGTAAAAATACCTTACAAGTATCTAATTTTTCCAATAACTGTAAACATATGAAGACACCTGCTTTATCATCACCACCAATACCAGTAGGTAAACCAAATTCTTTATCATAAGCTTTTAAAGCTAATTTAAGTTCTCCTTGAGCGTTAGGTAATTGTTCTTCCACAACATCCATTTCAGTTAATCTATGTACACTATCTAAGTGTGCCACCAAACAAGGGTATGATGTGGAATCACCTTTACTTATGTAAATACTACCTAAGTCGTCTTGGTAATAACTAACAGATTCCAATGAACTAACATAATTAATTACGTGTTCAATTAACATATGTTCTGACCAAGTATATGTTGGTACTGACAATAATTCTTTTAATTTATTTAATGTTTCTTTTTCCATAACACAAATATATAATTTTATTTTGAATAAAAAAAATTAATTTTTTGTTTTTTTATTTGTTTTATACATATTTATGTCCTACATTTGTACGACAAGAAAATTAAACCATTGCTCGGATGGTGGAATTGGTAGACACGCAGGACTTAAAATTCTGTTCCCGTTGAGGGAGTGCGGGTTCGATTCCCGCTCCGAGTACTTTTATGGTCTATAGTGTAACGGTTAGCACAACTGCCTTTGACGCAGTTAGTTTAGGTTCGAATCCTAATAGACCAACTAAGTTTTTTGACATGATGGATTTATTTAAACACATCCGTAGCTCAGCTGGATAGAGCATCTGCCTTCTAAGCAGACGGTCATAGGTTCGAATCCTATCGGATGTACAATAAAATTGCTCGGTTCGTCTATCGGTTAGGACTCCAGGTTTTCATCCTGGCAAGAGGGGTTCGATTCCCCTACCGAGTACCTTTCACAAACATAGCCATGAGGTCAAACGGTTAAGATGTCTCCCTGTCACGGAGTTCGGAGCGGGTTCAACTCCCGTCATGGCTGCTAAAATTTTTATTATAATGAAATGGTGGAAAAGTGAAAAAAATAAAAGAAAAAAGTTTGAATTAGTACCATATGTGAAACATTATCTCGCAAATAACGTAAACTATGATATAAGGGTTTATGTAGGAACTGATTCACAATCATTGAAGAGATATCCTGATACTGGTTATGTTACTGTGGTTGCGTTTCACATAGGTACTTTTGATGATGGTAATTTTTATGGTAGGGGTGTACATACAATATATAATGAATTTAAAATTCCTAAGATTAGAGATACTTTTCGTAGATTATGGAAAGAAGTTGAATCTACTATGTATGTAGCTGAAAAATTGAGAAACTCTGGGGTTCATGTACATTGTATTGATTTAGATTTCAACCAAGATAAAATACACGAATCAAGTAGATTGGTTGCCGCCGCAGAGGGTTTGTTTAGGGGGTTGGGGTACAATGTGTCATCCAAACCAGATGAATTATTTGCAACTTGTGCAGCTGATTCATTAATTCATAAAATTAATTGGAAATCTGTACCACTTGAACAAATTTAGTTTGAATAAAATTTCCATTAATTTTGTTTTTTAAATTTTATTGTATATATTTGTAGAAGTTCTTTGAAAATATGGGGATGACTGGAATTGATTGGCATTAGTTTGATTGATATCAGCACGTCGAGGCTAAACTAACCTTGTAAAACTGGTTTACCACTCTAAAACGGCGACGTATTAGATACTATGACAACTCTTGGACTTGTCCGTGAGGAGTCAACTGTGGCTGTAGCGTAATTAAATTACGACTTTGGCTCCATCTCATCTAAAGAATTTAAGATTTGTGTCTTTAGTTTTTGAGGTGTCGGAAGACAAATCGAACCCACCATGGCCTTTAAGGTGGTTAAATAATAAAAGTGTTTGGATTTCTTTATGGTTGTTTATTCTGTAAAAGTAATATCCGAGATTAAAGAATAAACTAAACGTGTAGGACAGGTACGATAGACGATGAACAAGACGAGGGTTCGAATCCCTCCATCTCCACCAAACGGTCTCATAGCTCAGTTGGTTAGAGCAACGGACTCATAACCCGTTGGTCCTTGGTTCGAGCCCAAGTGGGACCACTATTAAACCAAAACAAAGATGAGTGAATGTGTTTCACAATAAAAAAAGGTTCCAATTTGGAACCTTTTTTTTATTTATCTAGCCATGTTTTTCATGAATTCACCGAAGTATTTACTAGCCAACCCACTTAAAGAGTCATCATCAGTATTTTCTGATTTTTTATCTATACCAATAACCTTTGCTGGTTTTTTATCATCACCCAATTTATCTAGAGTATCTTGAACTTTATCCTTTTTTTGTGATAAAGCACCACATAAAAAGTCTTTAACACTAGATTCTAAATCTTTAACAAATTTAGTGTTGTTAGTTAAATTAGCGAAAGCGTTACCAACAATAACCTCACCTGCCGAACCAATATCCATACCCGTAATCATCCTACCAACTTTTCTTTCTAAATATTCTAAAATACCTTTGGTCAAATTAGGGGCTAAAAAATTACAATTCATTAATTTAGGTAAGTCTGAAAAAGCCACATTACCTAAACTAATTTGTATTATTTCCTGTAATTCAACATTTTTGATACCTAAAAATGAAATTAACCATCTATATAAACCTTCACGTACTGAATCCCACAATGTTGAAAATACGCCGAATTGTTCATTTACTAACGTTTTATTTTTTTTAAGGTATGCCGATAAATCATTTGTGGATATGCCATTTCTAGAAAGTTTATGTATTTCTCTAGAGAAATTTTCAAAAACTAATTCTGGTGACTTACCATTATTTTTCTTTTGGAATTTATTAACCCATATTTTAATTTTTCTTCTTTATTTTCAGAAACTACAGGTTTTTTAACTTTAACACCTTCTTCAGTTACTAAATCTTCTATAAAAGAAATTAATTCTGATTCTTTAAATTGTAATTTTGACATTTTAATTTATTTTTTTTTTATAAATATTATTTTTTAACTTAAAGACTCAACAAAATCATTTTGGTCTTTTTTGTTTAATGTGTTGAAAAAATCTAAAGCTTCTCCAGTTTTTAAGAAATTAACAAATTTAGAATTTAATTTATTTTCATCCATACTTGAAATGGCTTTTTCACTTACACCCATACCTGTTAGGTACGATATAAACTTAACCCATAATTTTGTTCTGTTTAAAAGACCTTTTCTTTGCATTCTAGTTAATAAACCACCACTCTTTCTGAAAACCCTAACCTTACCAGTTTTTGCGGCAATTTCAGCAGCTTCCCCAAATATTTTACCGTATGTTTTTACGTCTTTACTAAATTTACCAAAACCAGGTAGACTACTTAACTTACCTAAAATATTAGATATAAAACCACTAGATTTAGGATTCGCCATCGTATCTAAAACCGCTTTACCAGCTTTTGTTTTTCCCATGGTTTCAGCTACTTTAGCTGCACTACCACTTTTTAAGGCACTATTTACAGCCGCCTTGTTAATCTTACCAGCTTTCATTAAACCAATAAATGGTTTGGCCACCACATCACCAACGTATGGTATTAAAGATATTAAACTTAACATGGAAAATAAGTAATCACCTTGCCTATAATATGAAATGGCGTTAATACCGTCAGCTACACCAGTTGGGTCTATAATCCCAACAAAGTCTAAAAAAGTATTATACCACTTACTTTCATTTAATAAATCATTTTCTTCTTCCCACAAAGGGTTTCCCTTACTTCTTACAGTGTCTTTATAACTAGTCTGACCGTATTGGTCTTCCCACCTTTTTATTTCTTCAGCTGGATTAGCTAAACCCCTAGTTAATCCAGTACTCCATGTTGCAGCTCCAGTACCACCAGCGTCAGATGTTCCTGTTTCTACACCCGCACCTTCAGTGCCTTCTTCTTCATTGACTATATCCTCAATTATCTCGATTAGTTCTGTTTCGCTTAATCTTATTTTTTTCATGAGTTCATTTTTACGTCTACACTTACAACAACATTCACTTTGCCGTCATTAGTCTTCCACTTCCAAGTTTTCTTTAACTTATCATCCTCCAAATTTTCAGTGGTAGATTTATCTTTTAAACTAAAAGCACCCTTAGTAGCTTCTAAATGGCCAACAATGTCATTAAAAGCTTTTTTAGCTAATGGGTTAGAATCTTTAGATTTAGGTTCAACTTTATTCTCCATAGAAGAAGTTTCTTTTTTTTCTTCTAACTCATAGCCTAAAGTTAAATTTTCTATTATATGAATCAATTCTGATTCTGTGAGTCTTACCGTTTTTTTCATCTACTTATTTTTTTATTTATCCACTCTTTAATATATCCTTTAGACAAGTCATTAATTTTTCTATTAATTGTTGATGTTAAGTAGTCTTCATCTTCCGACATGCCACACATAACTTCCTCAATTAATTGGTACCTAAAGCCACCTTTTACTATATTATTAGCTTCAACTATTTTAAACTTATCTCTATTATCATAAATAGTGTCTAACAATGTAAATATGTTATGTTTTAAACTTTCTTCGGTATATAGCATTTTTTTTCTATTGACAATATCTTTGACAATGTTTTCTAAATGTATATTTAATTTAAACGCGTTTCCCATCTTTATTTTCTAATAAATATTTCATTAATCTGTAATTAATTTGTATATTTGATAGAATTTCATTTATATATAAAATATAATCCAAACATATGATTAAAAAAATAACATACTTCCTAATTTTTATATCACTTTTTAATTCTTGTAGAAAATATGATTTTGATACTTCTACAATAGAAAATAAAGAATGGTTTTTAGTTGCTGGTAAAGTATATCTTGAAAATTTGAGTACTGGAGAATTGACTTATTATGAACATTTTGACGACAACCAAAGTACTTCAAATCTTGATGTTTTCGGTGGGTCTAATATTGATTTTGACAAAATACATAAATATAAAACTAAATGGTATTTTAGTGATGGTTTATTTACACTAAATGATTCTACCACTTGCCAATATACAACACAAGGTAGTGGTGTTAAAAAACAATACAATATAATAGGTATACCACCATATGGTTCATCACGTAATTTAGGGATTATATATTTTGATGATAATAGAATGGATGTTGTGGTGTATGAGGCAAATGAATCACATCTAGGGGACAATTACCACTACTATACCGTTTTAACTTTTGTAACCAATAACAGTTCTTGTAATTTATGTAATTATTCTAACACAACAGGTTACCAATATGGTGGTACCATAACTATAACTACCGACATAAATGGGTATGAACAATTAAGTGGTACTTCTTGGTTAATAACTAGATATGATATTGGTATGACACCATATTATCCAAATGACACAATAAATTTTATTAATTCTGTAAGTTATAACATAAATGGTTTAAACGAAAAAACTTATTCCTTATCTAACAATGTTGGTAATAACTTATATAATTTAACTTTGTATGAGTGTGTTACTTTGGGTGGTAATTATTCTGGTCAAGTATCAATATCCTTTATCGATTTTGGGGAGTTAAATAACCTAACTATGAATGGCATATTTGGTACTTCTGGTTCTATTAATTTATGGATGACTAGACTTTATTAGTCCTCTGATTCAAAGAAGTCATCCAAATCTAAAGTGGAGTTATATATTTCTTCTAATTTTTCTTTAGATAATTTAACCAAATCCCAATCTTCATCTTCCATAGATTCATTCAGTAATTCAATAATGTCAAATAGTTCTTCCATGTTAATTTAATTTTCAGAATAAGTATTCTTTAAATATGTAAAAGACGTTTCCTTTGTGTTAAAAATTAAATATAATTAATAAAAATTAACATCATGGGTAAAAAAAATTTAAAAAACCAAAACAAAAATTTAGTTGTAAATATAATAGATATGTTAGCGGAATTAGACCCATCTACAACAAATAAATTTTTACCATTTTTAATAAAAACTTTTAAAGGTAATTTAGGGAGGTTAAAGGGTACCATATTGACTGAAATAGAATACTTTATAGGTACTAATAATTTAACTGCTTTAAAAGAATTTAATCACCACCTAGAACATGGCAGAACTGAAATAAAAGATATATCACAAATAAAAAGTTTTAATGACATACATGAGGAATTAATTAATATCGAATTTAAACTAACTAAAAATAAATTAAAAAAACAAATTAAAGTTTTATACAAAGATTTAGATTGGATTATACTCAAACCATTGAGTTATGAGTCATCTAAAATTTATGGTGCCGGTACAAAGTGGTGTACTTCTAGTAGAGATGAAGATAAACCATTTTACACGTACTCTAATGATGGTGTTTTATTGTACGTTATAAAGTTAAACAGTACTGAAAAATATGGTGTACATTGGTATTTAGAAAAAGGAAAACCTACTGAAATGAGTTGGTGGGATGTCGAAGATAATAAAGTCGACTCTTTAACTTTAAATTTACCCCAAAAAATAAGAGAAATAATTTTAAATCACTTCTTGGAAAATGGTGCCACAAATTCTTCATATTTTGTAGACAAAGATAGAGAAAGGTGTGAAGAAATATCCAAAAGAGATGAAAAAATTTGGCCAATAAATTTAGATGAGTATATTAACCCAAACGAGGCTGGACCTAGAAATGTTAATTTACCTTTTTCTCCGCCAGAACCCACATGGAGATTATATAATGAAGACAACACCACAACCACACTAAATACTGACGGTGTAATAAATAAAACTATAGAATATGCTTATATTTGTGAAGCTTTAAAAAAAAGTATCTGTGATTTAGAAAATTAACTCAAAAAAATATTTATAATTCTTATTAGGATTTCACTATCCTATAAAAATCAACTTCTGGTATTAACTTAACATTTTTAAATTTAGGTATATCTGGGTCAATAATCCATTTAACTAAAATATTTCTACCCCATGGGTCATCCTCAAATCCAACAACAAGTCCTTTTGTTGCTACCGGTATTGGTTTCCAAGGGTCTTCCATGTGTAGCAATTGTATTATGTCACCAATTTCAACTTCTGGATTCTTATAATTAGATTCATCTAATCTTTTACGTGATTGAGCACTTTTCAAATGTGGACCAATTAAAATAAACCTATATATCCTTTTAGCTAATACTTTGAATATTTTATTGACATTATCCATGTCCGTAGATAAACCATTATCTTCAATAAATTTCATAGTCATTCTAATCATGGCGTCTCTAACTTTTTCTCTTACAGACCAAAGATAAGGTAGTGGGTCTTCTTGTTCATTAAAATATTCATCATAGTTTGGTGGCCAAGAATTATTTTCTGTTGCCCACAACATTATTTCTGACGACAACTCACCTTTAAGTGAGGTTTCTGGGTCAGTTATAAATGGTGATAAATCAGTCATTATTGTGTTATATTTTCCCCACTGACGTAAACCCTCAACAAAATCAGATAAAAGTATTGCGTCAGGTCCTTTCATAATTTTAACTAAATCTAAATTATTAAAAATAAATTTAACTTCTGAATCATCTTCTAAGGCTTCTTCTATAACACTGGGATATTCTTCTTCGTCATCATCATCAATAGTCCTACCTCTAAAAGTATACCCACGCTCTAAAGGACTATATTTCTCATCACCACAAGTGTCACATTTTACATATTTTGTACTAATCCTCCAGTAATCGTGTTTGTGTTCACACTTAAATTCATTTTTTAAAGGTATTTTTTTTAGTTTTTCAGAACCTATCAAATCACCAACTGGTATACCGAAATTCTCTAATTCTAACATAAAATCATACAATCTCTCATAAGTGTCTTGTAAACAATTAAAATCGTCCATACAGTTTCCTTCACCTTTTGGGTCTATACCGTTACTTCCACAGTACCACTTAAATTCATCCACCAAAACATATATTACTGAGAATAATAAGATAGATTGTACCCAATCTAACTTAATCGATTCATTGATAACTAAATCATTATCTAACCTAGGGAATACGTTAGATTTTGTACCATCAATTAAACCTAATTTAACCCCATCATTAATAGCACCTTCAACTAAAAGTTCCACAAAGTCATAAAAGTTATCTTTAGGTGTAGTAAAACTTTCTTCATAAGTACTTGGATGGAAAGTCCTATATGCTTTACCATAAAGTTTACTTGACCAATTTGGCCAAAATTTGTCCATGTAGATTTTAAAAGTTTCTTTTTGTATTTTTGGTGTGTATTTTTCCATATAACGATAAATATCTTGGACTTCTTTAAATAAAAAGACTATATTTTAAATTATGAATAAAGATATAATTTTATGTATGTTACTTATAGTTGTTGGACAAATACTAGTTTGGTTCCAACTAAATGGACAATTCATGTGGAAGTGGTTCGAAAAAAACCCAATAACAATATCTTTAATAGGTGTACCCATAAGTTATCTTTACATATATTCCACTAAGTTAGGTTATCACGCTTTTAATAATACGTTATGGGCACAAAGACTTTTAAGTTTCGGTTTGGGTATTTTTGTGTTTAGTGTATGTACTTGGTTTTTTATGGGTGAGGGTATCACTAACAAAACAATTGTGTCTTTACTCCTTTCTTTTATATTAGTTTTAATTCAAGTTTTTTGGAGGTGATTAATATTTTAACTACTGTAAGTGATATTTATTATATGTAACTAGTTAAATAAACACTACTAAAAAAAAGGAGAGAAAGTATCTAAAAAAAAGGGGACCTACATGGTCCCTTTTTTAATATGATGAGGAAAGTAAAGTTTACCGTAATAATGGTAATACAAAAATAAATACATCATAAATTACGATAAGTCAACAGAAAGTAATTTTTTTTTTTAAAAATTTACTGCTTCTGCCCATTTTTCCCTATCTATGATGTAATAATTTTTACCACAAGAATAGTGTGAGACTTTAGCGAATCCTTTTAGTAGTAATGGGTATAATTTAGTTTTTTTACTCTCATCATCCATTTTAAAACCAACTAAAATTGTTTTTGAAGTGTTCTTGGTACTCACATCAACAGTAGATGGATTTTTTAATCTTTCAATTAGTTCATTTTTTGTACCAGTTACCTTTAATCCCCTTTCTATACATTTTTCTTTTAATTCCTTTACCGTCATATCCTATATTTTAATTAACTAATACACAAATATAAACAAAAAAAATTAAACTACCAAATTAAATTCCTTAGAAACGGTATCCCAATTAACAACTTTCCAAAAATTTTTAATATATTTTTTACGATTAGACATGTAATTAAGATAATAAGCGTGTTCCCAAACATCCAAACCCAAAAGAGGTTTGCCCAAATCAGACATTAGTGGGTTATCTTGATTTGATGTACTCACAATTTTTAGTTTACCATCTTTATAAACCAACCAACACCAACCAGAACCAAATACTTTAATTGATTCTTCGGTGAAAGCTTTTTTTAGTTTAGATAAGGTACCGAAATCTTTTTCTATTTTTTTACTAAGTTCCAATGATGGTTTAGTTTCTTGTGGACTAAGATAGTTCCAAAATAAACTATGGTTGTAATACCCACCAGCATTATCCCTAACAAAACTATTGTATTTATCTATATTTTTTATTATAGCTAAAATATCTGTAGGTGGATTTTTTCTATGTGAGAAAGCCTCATTTAATTTGTCAGTGTAACCCTTATAATGTCTGTTGTAGTGTTCCCACATAGTATCTGGTCCTACAAATTCTTTTAAGTCAGAGTAATCGTAAGGTAACCTTACTCTTTTAAACATTGTTTGTTCTTCTTCTATTATTATTTTTTTTACCCTAACAGTTAAATCACCAGTTCCTTTTATTATTCTGTGATAACTTTCTTTTGGTATGAAAATACTTTCAGTTAGTGGTTTAGGTAATTCGTTATCTAATTGTAACAACCAATCGGTATTTCCAACAGATTCAACAATCCTATCTTCTTTATCTCTATGCCATACTAACTCCATATCATCCACATCGTTTGGAAACGTTCTAATATGGTAACCGTTTTCTAAATATTCTTCGAATGGTAATTCTTTATCACCACTTCCAACTGCTTTTACTACCGTTCTATTATACGTATCTTTATATAATTCGTTTACTAATATTTTTTTATATTGTGAATCAGTCAGTTTAATATTCATAATCTATTTTTTTTACCACCAAGTTCCTCCACCAGATAAACCTAATTTCTTAGCGTATCTTGGGAGGCGGCATGACCAGTATCCTGCTTTACATTTATCATTATGTCTACCCTTAGAACATCCGTGTCTAGCATCATAAGCTTTTCTTCTTTCTGGATTATTTAACTTAGCTCTTAACCCCCCACTACCAAATCTAATCTGTTTTACACCCGATGGGTTTGTTTTTGTTTTTTCTACACAACCAGCAACATATACTATATAAGCTTTCCCACCAACAGAACTTCTTTGTGGTGACCTTGTTTTAACTGTTTTACCTCTGAATTTAGCTTCACTTAAAGTTTCAATTTCTTCCATAGGTATATCCAACCAAACTTCTTTACCTTCAAATATGGCCTTTTTTCCAATATCTGTTTTAATTAATTCTTCGTCTAAGTAAGATAAATTTATTTTGCCGTTATCGTGTAAATACCTAACTTCGTTAATTAAATTAAAAAAAGATTCACTACCATATCTATGAATATTTTCTACTAAAGGTATTTTTTTATCTATATGGTATTTCAAATTTTCACTTATGGGTATTCTACTTTCTGTTATAACCATCCTATTATCATTAATTGATTCGTTTTTGACAGATTTTTTACCCCACGACTTACCCTTAGTCTCTTTATATTTTTTACAAGCACCTGGTGTTGGTCTACACGCTGGATATTTGGCTCTTTTTTCACCCTCTTCTCTACCACAAGGTTTACATTTTGTTCTACCTGTTTTAGAGTCTTTTCTACAAGTGTTACAATCAACCCATCCACCAGTAGAACCCTCAGCACCCTTTCTTTTAAACCAATCTCTTAAATTAGTTTCGGAACTAGCTTTTGATGTTAACTTTCTTTTCTTGGCTTCATACAACTTATCAACTTCTAGTGATTCATTTTTCTTTTCACCCTTTTTTGACCTAGTTGATTGATTTTTGCAAAATTGTTGCATAGTGAAACCTTTTGGGTTATCACAATTTTTAGCCCTTTTTTCTCTTTCTGATTTAGACCACTCTTCTTGGATTTCTTCGGATTCGTTAGTAGAATTACCCCAGTTTTTAGCACCAACTTTTCTACATTTTACTAAGGCACCTGACGCGTAAGCTGAAGGCCAAACTTTATACCTACTTTTTACTTTGTGGTAACACGCGTCTTTCTTTTTTTTTTGGCTTCGTCAAGGTCCATTTCCCCATCATCCATTTGACCTTGAAGTCCACTTTGTGGGAATATGTTAACCATTATGTCAGCGAATTCATTCATAGGTTCGACCAATAAGTTTCTAACTTTACTTAAATCTTCTCTTAGTCGGTCTTGGACAACTATACCTTGTTTTAATTCACCTAACATATCCATACCTTGTCTTAAATGCATGTATGCCTCTACTATTTTACTTACTATAGCTTTTTCATCACGCATTCCAGTAAATGGGTCATCGTAACCACCAGCTTCATTAAGTAAATTATTAAGTTGTTTTTTTGTTAATTTAATATTCATACCAATAAATATAATAAAACAACCATTTTTTTCTTTATTTAAAAAAATTTTTTTATCTTTGTATTATCACAAGGGAAATAAAAAAAATATACAATGAGAAAATTACCAAAAGCAATACAAAATATTATTAAGAAAAAAATGTTTTCACTTAACACTACTAATGAACACGATAGACATGGTGTTGACATAACTTATAGAATACAGAGAATATCTACAGAACATGAAAAATATGGTGAAAAACCTTATGATAAACATTGGAGTAGGAGTGATATTTACGTTAACTTGGTTGTGTATGGTGAAGCTTTAACAGTTGAACCTAATGCGTCGTACCATGATGTTAAATCCGCTCCCATAAAAAAAGTTGCTAAAGTTAGTAGAGATAATTCTTATAGATACTCACGCAATTGGGGTTTTGACTACCATAAAAAAATTAGAGAACACATTAGAAGACATGTGAGTAAGCATGTGACCGATTACCTTAAATTGTTTGGTTTAGATAATGGTTTTGGGTGGAGTGGTCGGAGAAGGGAAATTGTTATTAAAAATATAACTTGGGGTTAATTAACGATTTTTCTTAACGTAACCCAATCTTTCTTCTATTTCGTTTACGTCTTGAACAAATTTATGTAATGAAACTTCATCAATATATTTGTTAACTTCGTTTAGGTGATTTACAACTAAACCATGTCTATCATCACTTAATGCGTGATTTTCTGGTTCCATTTTTAACTGACCTTTATCGGAACTTAAACTCGCCCATTCATTTAAAGTTGTTTTGTTTTCGTTAGAGTGTAAATTTCTGATTCTCATAGATTCATCAGTCGAATTATTGTAATGAACTGGATTAGCTCTTCTCATATTAAACTGATGACCGTCCCAACGGGGATGATTTAAATTCATAATTATTTTTTACTATAAATAGTTACAAAACACAAAAAATTTTTTATTTTTAATCATATGGATGGTTATATTGAAGTTTACATAAATGAATATAGAAGAAAAGATGGTACTTTTGTTAAGGCACATACAAGAACCATAAAAAGAGGCCGTGATTTTTATGTTTACACAGAAAAAAGGAAAGGTAAAAATAAAAATCCAAATCAGTTACATTTTCAATTTACAGGCACAACAAAAACAAATTTATAATGGAAGACGAAAAAGAAACAATAGAATATCTTAAAGAAGAATTCACAAAAGCAACGAAATATATTGAATTGGTTGAAAAAATAAAAATTTTAGTTAAAGAAACACCTAATGACTTTAGTTTGGGTGCCAAGATAAGAAAACTTTTAAATTGTTTAGATAGTGGTCAAACCTATGTGGATGAAGAAGTTAGACTTTAAACAATTATAATACTAATATTACAAAAATCACAAAAATATTCACAAGCATATTTTTCTATTTCCCACCATAACCTATGTTGTACATTAAATTTAGCAGTTTCACTCCATTTTATATCGTCGTTTATTGTATCTGGAAACACTTCATTAATTGTGGTAAATAAATTGTTATTGTCATCATACCAAGTAATTTTACGAATATCATGTTGGGTTAAAGATTCAGGCCAATCTAAAAAATTTTTGGTGAGGTATGTTTCGTCTGATTTAATGTAAAATATTAAGTTCCAACACGCATACCCAATGTCACCAAAATTACGGGTTTCATCAAAACCATAATCGAAACTATCTATCTCTAATTTAAAAACAAGATTAGTCCCATCTTTATTAATCGTGTTAAAGTTTTTCGTGTATTTTTTGGCGAGATTTGTGTTATTAATATCATTACCTTCCCACTGTAATTTTAATACCGGATACACTATATTGGCTATTTCTCTAGAGATTATCGAACCGTCCCCAGGAAATTTTACACCAACCAATTTTAAATCATCAAAATCTGCCTTACCACGGGAATCCCAAATTTTAAATAAAGCCTTTCTTTGTTGTGGTGAAATATATTGTAAAAAATATGGGTTAGTGTCTGTCGACATAAAACCATACCTATCGTATTCAATATTCTCGTTCAACGGTTCTACACCACCCAATATTATTTTTAAAATTTCTTTATATTCCTCTGAATTTTTAAGGTGTTCAAAAGCACCCAAATATTTCATAATCTCATCCATGGTGGATGGGAATTTTTTTAATTTGTTATTTAATTTCTCTAAATCACTTAAACTTGCATTCTCAACAAATTTATTTACATCATCAAAATTTACACCACCCAGTGTATTGATTACCACATATAACCTATCGTTTAAATCTTTGGTTAAATTTTCTGTTATTAATTTTTCTCTGTTTTGTGATTCTTTTATATACAACATATTAATAAATATCTTAAATTTCCGCATAAAAAAAAGGACATCAGTCCTTTTTTATTTTAAAACATTTTTAAATTTACTTTTTTAAATCAATTAACATCTTAACTACCAAATAACCCATGACACCGAAAGCGGCACCACCTAGAAATGGTGAAACTGGGGTTAATAGGCCACCTACTAACAAAGATACCACTGGTCCAAAAAATTCATGTTTGTAAATTGATTTAATTACGTTTAATACTTTTCCTAAAATTTCTTTAATTTTATCCATAATTTTATTTTTTATATTTATTTTGTTATGTTACCACCACGTTTTAACCCATACCCCTTTCTAACCTTATTTGAATTTGGTGAAATGAAATCATATAAATTATAACAAATCGCTAAATTATTTTTTAAGTCTTCTCTAGGTGTACCGTCTTTTTTAAGAGCCGCAGCAGCCGTACCAATTAGAGTCTTACACTGTTGTTTAGATGGTTGTTCTTGAATTTCTTGTTGTAAACCTTCAATTTGAGACTCTATCGTTTCTGGTGCTTCTATAGCGTCCACATAAACAACCTCAATTTCTTGATTATCTGTTTGTGGGACGGGTTTTGGTTTTTGTTGTGCCGGTTCTGGTTGTTTTAACTTTTTCAACTCTTCATCTAATTTTTTAGCTGTTTCTTGTTTAAAAATACCATCATCAGTTAAATCAAATTTAATTTGAAATCTTTCAACCGCCTTTTTAGTTTTAGGTCCATAAGCCCCATCTAATTTAAGACCAAGTTTAAGTAATATATTTAACTTTTTTTGTATCTCTTCTACCACACCACCCTTATCGTATAATTCAGCTGTTCCTTTACCATTTAAAACATCATTATATGTTACTTCGGTTCTTCTATATTTACTTCTACCTTGTGTTCCAGTACTAGTATCTTCCTTGTCTGTTTTGGTTTCTTCCTTGTCTGTTTTGGTTTCTTCCTTGTCTGTTTTGGTTTCTGAATCAGAAACGTCTGGGTTCAACTGAACACCTCCAAACATTACTTGTTCAAATAAACCCATAGACTCACTTATCATCAATGCTTCTTCAGACTCATCTTCAATGTTAAAATCGTCTGGACATTCTATCGTACCTTTAGTTTTTTTGCCACCAACCCTAGCCACATATTTACCACCAGTACTAAATAAAGCTAAATCACCATTTTCTAACTTTAAGTAAACTTGGTTATCTTTTTCTTTGTATGGGTAGACTACTTCAACGGCATCATCTATCGTTTTTTGAACACATGGGTATTTACTAAATTTATTTTTTACTTCAGTGTAATCAGTAACTTCTTCCTCTTCCTTTTCATCATATTTTTCACTTATAGCTTTAGAGAAAGATTCGAAATCGTCATATTGTTTCTTTTCAAAAATAGCTAATGGAACGTTTTTTAACACATTACCAACATATCTATTATAATCATTACTTCCTAATTCATCGTCCAACTCTTCTTTTAAATTATTCCCGTCTTTAGTGCCGTATTCATAAGCTACTCTACTTAAATCAATCAATGAATTTATATTTGACATAACTTCGGCGATAGCGTCTTCATCAGTACCAAAAGTAATATTAAATGCTTCATATAGTTTATCAGCATATTGTTTTGATGTACTTTCATCTATAATATCCATATCTGGTTCAATGTTTTTACCTACTTTATATGAGGTATCTTCAATTGATTGTTTCACTTTTGGCCAAAGTTCCCCAGTTAAAGCAACAGCAATTCTTTCAGCGTCTGTTTTATCTGTTAATATTTCATCTAAATTATACCATATACCATACAACGCAACTGCATAAACCCCAAGACTAATAGGGTCTATTACCTCATCTATTTGTTCTTTATTTTCTGTTAATGTCTTTCCCCTATCATAACCAATAAGAGTCATCATCTTACGAATATCTTCGTTAATTAAATTTTTTCCCATGTTTTTTTTATTAATGAAATTTATTTTACTATAAATATAACGGTCTATGTAAAAAAAACTAACAAAATTGTTAGTTTATGTTTTGGTTTTAATCATATTTTAATTATATTTGTATTGGACACAAAGTAACACTTATGGTTCACAAGACTAAAAAATACGAAATTTAATCCATATAAAAAAACAATAATTAAAATATGAAAAATCTATTATTCTTATTAATTTTACTAGTACCTACACTTACTTTTTCTCAATTGGTGACTTGTTCTGAGTTATTAGTTAAGGTAGACACCGTAGAAAAATATTATGGTAATTTCTTTTGTCACGTAACTTCTGAAAAAATACTACTTTCAATTGACCAAAGAAGTGATGGTTCGAATATAATTGAAGAGTACCTAATAATTGATACCCTATCAATTGATAGTTCTTTATGTGGTGGAAAAACGGTAACTTGTATAGGTATGTGGTTACCTAAAGAATTTAATTTAACTCAAATTTTTGAACTAACCTATGACACCAATAAAAAATTATATAAAGTTTGTTTGGTATCTGAGATAGATGAAAGTAAAATTACTTTAATCGATTAATATTTTTAAACGTTAGGTTCTGGTTCAACAATTATTGTTAAATTCTCTATAATTTTTTCCATCATTTCTGAAGAGACTGTAGGTTCTAATATATATGGGTTTTCTAAAAATGGGAACTTCACCTCTATTACGTCATATATTTTTTTACCTTGGCCTCTTTTTTTAACATTTTCAAGTGTAACGTAATCTCTAAAACCCTTTTTATTTATGTCTTTAATGAAACTGTTAACGTCTACACCTGACATATCAGAAACTTTAAATGTAACATTTAATCTACCAGTAGCTTTATTGGAAGTTAAATCTACGTTTTTTGGTTTGTTGGGTATGTAGATGAAGTTACCTATACTATCTTCTGGTAGTGTTTTTACTATCGTAATCTCATCTCTATATTTTTGTTCTTTAAGTACCGCTCTACTTAATCTATCCAGTTGTTTTTCAGTTATTAAAATTTTCATAATTGATTTTTTTTATTTTTTATTCGTAATCACTTTTTCTTAAGTAATTTATTTGGTCATCAGTTAGGTTATTTACAGCCCATTTAACCCCATTAATAAAAGAACCTTGTTTTGTCATACTTCCGAATGATAACATTGAGTAAGCTGCTTCCATTATTTGTAATTTAATTTTTTCCAACTCATCATCTTTAGGTCTTCTTGAAAACCAACCTTCATTTATATCTGATAATATAATATCCATTTTTTGTGAATCTGGTTTACATACTTGGTCTTTTTTACACCAGTACATACCTTTTGGACATTGTTTTTCTTCATGTTGGTCGTGTGTGAACGAATCACTAACACTATCCATCATGCTATCCATTTTTGCAATATGAGATTCCATCCAATCATCCAAAGGCTCTCCCTTTTCTAACATGTCATACATACTCTGAGCCTTTCTAGCTATGTTAAACAATTGAGACTTTGCCATATAAGAAGAACCGTGACCTTCCTTAATTACACGTTTAACAATTCTTCTTAAGTCTGATTCCGTTAATTTTAGTATTTTTTTCATACTTTATAAATATATACAAATATTAGATATTTTCTAGCTAGCATAAAAAAAGCAAGTTATATTATTAACTTGCTTTAGCATTAAAGCTTGCTGCTATTATATATAGTTCATTTTTTATAAAAAATGAAAATACCTATATTTTTTTTTTCATGTTTTTTTTGTTACTCCATTAATAACCAAAGTATTAAATAAATTAAAATTCCAGGTAATCCAGGAATTAATAACATTAACACAAATAAAAACCTAACCAATGTGGAATCAATGTTGTAGTGTTCTGCGATACCACTACAAACTCCTAAAATTTTATTATTTTCTTTACTTAATTTCATAACATCAAATATATAAAAATAATGTTATATGGACAAATTTATTTAGGATTTGTCTAAAGGAATGTCGTATTTTTTTAATAAATTAACTAAATCTGAATACCAAACATCCTCAGAGTGAGCTTCTTTTTGTTTTTGCAATATATCCCTAATACCATCAACTAAATCATTTTCTTGGGGGTTACCTTCAGATTCATTCATTAAGATTCTCATTCTATTTATTAACTCGTGCATCATTTTTTTTTTAAGTAAATAAACTTGGTTCTAAAATTATGTCTTCAGATGATATGTCCGTAAGTTCTTTGGCAAATTTTTCACCATCTGGATAATCTTGGTCATAAGTTTCACGGTCACTCATAAAATCATATGGGTAATTTAACATAAGTTGTTCGGCTTTTTCCTTACTTCGATTAAAAATTTCCCCAAAAAAACTACCGTATTCGATTACTGGTTCCGAA
>Ga0208162_1000494_pt1 | contig 22888 bp, 31 predicted proteins | sample CB_VirMetaG_4_FD_184539 | JGI IMG/M metagenome (GOLD analysis project Ga0208162, IMG submission 184539) | Freshwater to marine saline gradient viral communities from Chesapeake Bay - CB_1508_1M Viral MetaG (SPAdes) (version 4) | ecosystem: Environmental > Aquatic > Marine > Coastal | place: USA... | reverse complement strand
TGAAGGTGTCCTTATCTTAGTCATGTGACTACCTTTCTATTATTGTTTATAATTATAAATAATGAATAATGGTTATATTAAAAGATATACCTCTTTAGTATAACCTTTAATATACCCTTTAAGGGGCCCCTTCCCTCATTAGTCGGGAGTATTTTCTTGTAGTAGGAGAGCTGACTGGTATTTCCCAGCAGCTCCCCTTGTTAAGGGACCGTCAGGTTATTAGCCTGTCCCTTTTATACTATGTATCATTAGTCGGGAGTATTTTTATTAGCCCCGTCTTCCTGATAAAAACCTAGACTTTGGGTACTTTTGTACGTTTACCATGTTAGACTGATTCCCGCCTAAAACAAGGAGGTCTCCTGCAGGGTCAAAACCCACAAAGAAGGCTACGTGGCCTTCCCAAGAGCTTTTAGAACCCCGCCAGAAGACAACAATATCACCTTCCTTTAGGTCTTCAAGCTTAACAGCCTGCCCCCACTCTAAGTAAGAACGAGCATTAAGTTTTTTGGTGCTGGGCACTCCAGACCGTTCTAGCATAGCGCCTACAAAGGCTGCACACCAAAAAGTCTCGTCGTCTTTGACCCAAGAATGACCTACGTCCTCAAAAAATTCAATAATTTGCTTTTCATGCTTATTACCGGGAAGCTCCTTTAGTCCCCGATACTTTTTAGCTAGCTTATACGCGGCAAGGTGCCCACTAGGAGCCTGTTCTGTAACAGAACCCCTAGTGAGTTTTCCGATAAGCAACTCTAAAAGCTTTAAGAGTAGCTGTTTCACTTTTTCTTATCTCCTACGTAGGAGGTCATCATCTTCTCACCAGAGCGGCCAATGACGTAACCACCGACACCAACTGTTAGAAGGTTCCACAGTTGTGCGGGTAGCTCAATCATGATCTCTATTCCAAAAATAAGACCTAAAATAGGGAAAAAGAGGTAGTTCATAGCGATAATAGCTACGACTATAATCATAAGCAGAGGACGCCAAGTCGCGGCTAGCCAGCTTGAAGAGTTAGCTTCCGCTAAGATAATTTTTGCCCTAGCAGCCTCTAGACCTTCCGCGTTTTCTAGAAGAGAAAGGCGAATTTCTTTGTCAAACTCCGCTTGTTTTTCTGGATCCGCTGGTAGAACTCTCTTTAAAGAGTCCTTGATAAGCGGTAGTAGTATTGGTAGTAGTGATGTCATAGAAACTTTCCTTATTGTATATCTTCAGCATAGGGGCCTTCGAAATAAACTTTCCCAGTTGCAGTATTAATATTGTCAAAAGATACATTGTCTGCCACCTTTCTAACTGCAAAGGTTATATCATGGCTCCCCGCTAAGAAGTAAGCAGAGAGAAACCCCGCCGAAGTAACTTCCGAGTCCCAAATAGTAGTGTCTCTGAAATCTGTCCAGTTTTTACTTGTGTTGAAAGAAGTTATATCCCAGCTCTTTTCAGCTGTAGTGCTGTAGTCCACATGATCGAGAACAAGGTCGAAGCTGCATACACGACCACTAGCACTAAAGAGAGTAGTATCATCTAGATCAAACCAAATTTTATAAGTCCCGCTAGCGGGGATAACTAGAGTAAACTCTTCTATAAGTATTGCGTCATCGTTAGAGTCAATATCTTCTGGCCCGTTGTCCTGAGCAGTTACGCTTTTGGAGATTAGATAACTTACAAGTTCTTCTACTTGGTAAGTTTCTGTACCGCCGAGAACAGAGCTAATGCCAACCATACCATCAGCACCATCGCCACCATTATAGTCATTGACGTCCCCTGCACCACCTGTACCGATTGTATAAACTGCATAGGCGTCATTGGAAAAGCCAGAGATATCGTAGCCGTTAACAACAATATGTTGACCCGCGCTACCCCCAAGACCCGCTGCACCCGCAGCATCAGTAAGACTAGACTTATCACCCCCGGCACCACCGCCGCCAGCACCGTAAGAGCTAGCTGGAGCGTCTCCGCCGTCGCTGTTTCTCGCGCCGCCAGCGCCGCCAGCACCGCCATTATAAGGGGAGGCTGCACCAGCTGTACCCGCCTTACCTAAGTAACCCGGATGAGCACTTTGCCCACCAGCGCCGCCAGTAGCGTTATAAGTGTCCTGCAGGACCCCTGTTGTGTTAGGGTCACCATCGTAGATATAAAGCGTAGTAGTTGTACCGCTGTCTGCAAAAACACTAGAAGAACTCCCATCAGCCTTGCCGTAGCCACCACCGCCACCGCCGCCAACGATAACGAGGTCAATAGTATCACCGCTACCAAGGTTAGTAGCTGTAGCTGTGGTGTTGCTTGTTGTAAACTCACTAAAGCCCCCGGTTACGTTACCCTTTACTTTAAGTTTGGGGTTGAAAATCATAAGACCTGTTTCGTCTGTATGAATGATACCTTCAATTTCATTACTAGCGTTGACGTTTGTATGAGAAACTTCAAAACCAAGAGCGCCACCACTCCTAAGCTCTCGCCCAAAGTAAAAACCACCGGTAGTGGAGTCATACTCTGTAGCGGAGTCTCGACCCCCGATGATCCCTGCACCGTTGTTATCAATGAACAAGTTTTCGTCAAGGTCAATGTTAGCGGTTTTAACTGCGCCAGCCTGAATCGCAGCAGCATCTACCCCGTCTGCAACAACTGTATCGGCAGTAACAGTGCCCTCTACTAAGAGGTTCCCGTCGAGAAAGGCTTCTTGTTCGACCCAACTTGTATTAGCATCGTTTCGAAGATAGCCTGTAGCCTCGTTAGCGGTGTTTACCACGATAAACCTATCAGCGGCTGTCTCAGCTAAACCTGTAGCTGTGCTAAAGAAAGCCTCTACGGCAGCGTTACTAAGTCCCGCAGTACTGGCCGCTGTGCCGGTTTCATACCGCCACCAGCCAGCTCCACGGTCTCCCGCGTCTCCGGGGTCTCCGGGGTCTCCGGGGTCTCCTACGAACTGTGTAAAGGTAATACCTGTAGTGATAGGTAACGTTGGCAGGTCACCAGTGTAGTTATAGTAAGCTACAAAGGTGTTGGACCCAAGAGTGTACGACTGAGTGTTAGTGGTTTCATCTGCTGTGTCGGCATAAATGATAGCTACCTTGGTAGGAGTAGTAAGCTGTACTGTTTCATCCTCAACTAAGAGTCGAGTTGACAAAGACCCTAAAGCTGTCCGAGAACGGATACTAAAGTCGTAAGTCCCGCTGAGAAGCCCAACAACATCATAGGTTACGTTGCGGGTCACCCCCAAGGTATTCCAAGTAGTACCGTTATCTGCTGAAATCTCTATAAGGTATTCTACAACAGAAATGTCATCTGCTGCAGTCCAGTCTAGTTTACCCGCCGCAAACCCTACAGCAGTGGAGGTATCAACAGTAAAACTACCTGAAGTAGGGGCTGCTACCTCGAAGTCAAACGTGGGTTGTACAGCGTAAGCTACATCATCAGCCACGTTCCAAGCCAAAAAGTTAAAATCAAAAGCATAACAGGTTAAAGAGACAGTAAAGTCAGGGTTAACTTTAATACTCTGAACTCTGAAAATATCGTTTGACAAGTCGGAGTTAGCCGTGGTAACTTTGATAAAATCACCGGGCTCTAAGCTTAGTCCTTTTTTCGTAACTGTCATGTCCAAGGAGTACATACCACGGGACTGCCGAACAGTTTGCTCTGCTAGAGCCAAGGCGTGATAAGGGTCTGTAACCCCTTTAGGAGATAGGTCCTTCTTGAAGGGGCGGTTATTGTCCTCTGTCAAGTAGGTGTTATGTGCCGTACTTCCAGTTTCTGGCCAAGTAATAGAGTCTTCTTTGAAGTCTTCGTGTTCGTTTAGGAAGCTCACGGTTGCTTGGTTATAACGGTCAGAAGCCTTAGACCAAGACAAAGTAATACTATCACGAATAATATCGTCTTCAGTAAAGATGTGACCTGAGTCAACAAGGGCATCCTGTTCTGCGCTGTTTGTTGGATACTCTAGTAAAAGCTTATACTTGCCTTCAGAGGTCCAAGTGAGCTCTGCTAACCCCATTGTGCTGAGTAGGCTCTCGATGTTATCCCGAATTTTCTCAGAGGTATCTAGCGCGATGTTACACTCATAGAGAGGAATAGGCCGGTTAGTCTCAGGGTCTGAAACCTGCACCCAGCTTGTTTTATTCCAATACCAGTATTGACCAGTTGCTGTAGTGTACCACAACTCGTTTTCGTAGGTTCTCTTTTCCAAGCTACTAGGTAGAGACGCTACATCTGCTACGGTATTAATCGCCTTTTGACCGTTTACCTTACCAGCAACTGTCCGGTTAGTGTCTACAACAGTGTCGCAAACCTCGGCAGCATTATAGAAGGACTCTAAGTCAATATCTCCTACCGCCAAGCCTAAACCAAAATCACTATTCATAAGGTAGTCTAGCAAACACAAAGCAGGATTGTTAGAGTACTCGTAGGCAGCACTTAGGCTGTAAACTCCACCAGACTCTTCGATCCACTTAACCTTCCGGCCCTTGAGGAGGAACAAAGTATTTGGAGGACCAGAGTACTGAGGATCATCCCGGTCTAGCTGATAGGTCGCAGAGGCGAAGGCTGTGTTTGTAAAGGTGTTAGTTGAGGCGATACCGTTTGCAGTAGCAATAGCGTCAGCAGAACCACCGTCCTTAAAGGTACGAATGGAGTGTTTAAAGTTCTGCTTCGTCTCGTTGTAGTTTACATCATTAACGCGAACCCACTGGACTCCCTCGATACCGTCATGACAAATAGCATACTGTACATGGAGGTAATTATTTTTACTACCAGAGGCGTTAGAATTAGAAAGTCCTTCAGCAAAGATTGCATCAGAGTTGTCTGTAGCAGCAGTATAGGAGCTGGTAGTAGCATGTTTAACAGCAATCCCACCCATAGCGTTCTTGCCATAGCAAACTGGCAAGGGAGCGGCCTCCCCAGAAATCTGAAGCTTTTGGCCCTTGCGCTTGTCAGCTTCCGCCTCCATCTTTTTCTTTTGTTGTATCTGAAAGAGGGTGCTTACTGCGAAAAGGAAAACTGATAAAGGTTCTGCTGACATTATTTCTTACCCCACTTTAAAGTTACTTGTTTGTTATCAAAAACCTCATCAAAAGAGGTGTCCGTGGCAGAAACTTGGTCCATACCATCCTTAGAGGTAATAAATGAGTTTACCCCGTCCAAGTCAACAATAGGGGAGGACCCTTCTAGGTTTACCAACTTCTTTTCATAGTCGTTAGTAATAGTAGGTGAGTCTACCACGCCCTTGTAAATGCTGATTACGTCAGAAGTACTGAGCAAGGGATTACCATTAGCGTCTATTAGAGCTACCCATACTTGCATGTCCTTGCCTACAACGTTAGCTTCGAGCTCAGCCTTAAAGGCATTAGAGTTATCTGTTACTACTACCCGATAGGCTTCTCTATCTACAATAGAAGAGAAGTCAGGGCTGTCAAACTCGAAAAGACCGCTAGAGGCAGTGTAAACATTCCCATCATAGGTTACGTTTGTGTTATAGGAGGTCAGGTAGTAAGTTGTATTAAAGCTTAACTTAATGAGATAAAGATAGTTAATAGTGTCGCTGTTTAAAACTGTTTGAACAGCTGAAGAAAAGGTTCTCATTATAGGGCCTCCACTAACCTAACGCTTCCCTGCTCGGAAAGAACACCGTCAGTGAAAGTTATACCGTTAAGGTTACTGATGTCTCGGTAGTAAGAAAAGACCGCCAAAGATCCCAGCTTTACACTGTCTAGGTTAGTCACCTCGGAGCGTAGAGAAGGATAGATAGAAAGGTTGCCGGTCCCAGCCCCTGAGAAAGCAAAGTCAGCTGTAACTAGGTAAAGCTTGTCGTGATTAGAGAACTTTACAAAGTAACCCTTAGGTAGTGTCCCTGAGATACCTGTCTCGTTTAGCTCTACTGTTGAATCTCCAACGTTCCCGGTAGAGTTGATGCTTACAGTTTCTACGTTAACATTAAAAGTAGAATCAGGACCGGGTAACTGTGGCATAACCATAGTAGTAGAAGTATCTCTATCAACCACTGAATTCACCAAGGCAGTCGCCTGATCATCAGTTTCTAGAATCGTTTTAAACTCAATTTCCCAGCGTTGTACGTCTTGGGAAGCCCGTTGTTTCCGCAAAGAAACAGAGTCGGCGTCATACATGGGCTCGTTTGATATGACTGTAAAGGGAGCTAAAATCTTAGCGCCGTTATAGTAGTAAACTGACATTTTATAACTCCTTACGAGGTCTACCGACCAGTTTCAGTTTTGTGTCTATTATAAGCATAGGTGAAGCTTTAATCACCCCTAGGTTTTCTTCACTAGTTGTTATCCAAAAACCTTCCGGCCCCGCTAAGTAAGCACCTGCACGGTTATACATAACATCGCCCACTTCTGGGGTTTCTCCGTCAAGGAGATCATAGCCGCAAAGTTCTAGGACGATCTTGGGGTTTAAGTTTTCAGACCTTAACTTGGAAAGGTATTCTCTTGGGCTCGACCAGTCAAACGTGACAAGTCCCCGGATAATAGAGGATAACCCCCTTAATTGCTCATCATAAACACGAGCCAACTCGAAACAATCGTTTTCACCTCTTGTATACTTTTCTAAAAACTTTGTTCTGTTATTAATTTCGTTAACGGCCCTTTCGACCGCCGCTAGTTTGTCGTAATAGTTATACATAGCCCCTCCAGAGAGCCACAGAGAGCCATGAGGACAAGCAACTAGAGCCTCTGGATAGGTACCCCCATCTAGGACACTAGTCGCCTGCCTCTGGATTACTCAGAGATTTTCTTCTATAAACATCTTAACTAGATCTGCTACAATATCAGACCGGACAATATCACTAACTCCAAATTCGATAACCGGCAACTCAATACCGTATTTACGAACCTTATAACAAAAGTCAACTAAGTCTTTACCATTACGGACGTCAGACTGAGCAGGGTCTCCCATGAGGATAAGCTTGGAGTTCTCCCCGATACGGGTGGAGATTGCTTTAAGCTCATCCATGCAAAGGTTCTGTGCTTCGTCTACTAGGATAAGAGAGTCCTCGTAGGAACGTCCTCGGATAGTCTCGATAGGTTGGATTTCTATTTGCCCCTTTGATAGCATATAGTCGAACTTGCCCTTCCCAAAAGCCTTACCTAGTACTTCTAGCATAGGTAGTAGCCAAGGTGTCATCTTTTCTTTGATATCACCCGGAAAGTGCCCTAAAGATTTTCCTGTTGGCACGTTAGCGCGGGTAAGCACGATCTTTTTGTACTTACCCTTGTTAAACAGCTGTGCAACAGTCCCTGCGCTGCAATAAGTTTTACCTGTACCTGCACAGCCAATAGTGACTGTTATAGGATAGGCTTTTATAGAACGTATGAGAAGGTCTTGTTTCTCATTCTTTGGAATCACATTAAAGCGATAAAGCTCTGCGATGTTACTTTCACGTTCTTTATTTTTTACAACGTAGTGAGACCGTCTTTTTGACATTAATTGATCCTTTATTAGGAATTGTGGGTGTCTACGTAACGAAGGATACGAGCCTCTGCCCGCCGAACATCACGTAGGTAAGTTAGTTTACAATGCCGGTCAGAACCTTGACGGTCAAACCAAAACAAAGCGTTGATTACTAGCTCTGAAGTCTTCCATAGGAAGGAGCGCCTACCGAAGTTGGCCTCCCAATAGCAACGTCCTGAAATACTGTCATTAGCGGTGGTTTCTTCGACTCTTGGAAGAAGAGCGACGTTACCTAGCTGAGAAACAGCATCAAGAACTTTTTTAAGTCTAGACATTTATACAATCCCAAAAAGGGCATCTACTCCGGCGTCGTCCGTGTTGAAAGCAATCATAAGAGAGGCCATCATAGGTGCGTTGCGACGAATAATTGGGCGGGCTAGAACCTCTACGGTAGCAAGCCCTTGGTCTTCCGCAGGCATAGCATCAACGACTGCCTGAACCCCTGCTGGCATGGAGTTACCTGCTGCCCAAGCGGCAGCTTCAGCATAAGTTACAAACCCTGCTTCGGCGGCAGCTACTGCAAAGTCAAACCGCTCCATTTCCCCTTGTTCACGTTTATCAGCTAACTGAGCAGAAAGCTCTTCTGCTGTGAAGTCGTGTACTGCCCAGTCCCGCACCCAAGCACCTTCGACTTGAACCCAGTTGTCATGGGTGACGTATTGGGTGTTATTATCGTAGGCTGGTTTATCAGCGTTGGTGTAGGGAAACACCCCCCAGTCAGCCAAAAGCTCGTTACTAGGGTGTTTAGGAAAGCTTGTGTTAGGATTGTCTTTCCGTAGTTTGTTAAGGGAGTATACTTCAGGTACTCCGTTATTTAGTTTTATGTACATATGACACTCCGATGTTTAGTTTGATATACATACGGGGCCCCTTTATCTGAAAGGCGGCGCGCGGTGGAGACGATCTCGATGGGGTGTGAATAAAGAGTTTTTGCGTCATTATGCCCTCCGGCCAACAAGAACAATTTGAGCCGATCTCGAACTGCTGAACGGAGTCTGTGACACCGTTAGGTTAGCGGTCGGAGATGCGTTAAATCCCAGCGCGTAATGCAACCAATTGCTCGGAGAATTATTTACAAGAGAGACATTTGATTGAAGCGTTGTGCCTGAGTGTGAGGGGAATGACGCGCTGTTGTGGTAATTGGAAAGCAACGCGACAATGAAATCCGTCTCTAGATTGCTCAGTGTGTTGGTGGTTCCGACTTTAGCGGTGGAGCTTGAAGTATCCGAATCTTGCGCGGAGCTGTACCAATCAGCATTGAGTGTCTCAATAATGAAAATGTGGCAATGATAGATAGTTCGAGCGCCTGCCGTTATTGACAGCGCCTCGCTATTGGCAAAACCAGTTGCGTCAAACTCAGCAAATGTAATCCCCTCCCTATCACCGCCCGTGCTTGTGTAAAGGTAAGATCTTCCACGGTTCAAAAGTGGCGTGTCTGCTGGCCCGAATGTTTCTCCGCCAAGCGTGACGGTTAAATCCACGTCGGCCCAACTGTTCCCGCTAACGTTGTCAAAGTTGAAACATAGGCCGAGAAGGATTTTGCGCCCCGGTCGACCGGCGCGTGTCCCTATCGTCGTGCTGCCCCAATTCTGAGTGTTGCCTGAAGTGAGGGACGTGCTTCTGCTAACGCCGTTGATGTACTCGACCTCAAACGGGCCACGCCCACCTGCTCCTAGTAGTTTATGCCACAGCATTATGAGCCATCTCCTACTAGGGCACCATAAAGGGTGGTGCTTACTTTCCAGAAGGCAAATACTGTCTGCCCAGTAGTAGCTAGATCAGGAGCAGAACCTCCATTATTGACCCAAGTTGTGGTCGGAAATGTAATGGTGGAGGCAGTACCGCCAACTATTAAAGTAATTGCTTCTCCCTCAGCAAAGTTATCTGTGAGAGAAGTAATGTTACCTGTAAGAGTTAAGGTTTGGATAGTGCCGTTAGCAGGGTCCATTTCAGTAGTAATCGCTCCGGACGTAGAAGTCCAAGCGTAGACTTCTTCATCAATAGCTCCAGTAATAACAGGGTTAGAAATAGCAGGGGCAGTTATAGTCTTGTTTGTTAAGGTTTCTGTACCTGTTAGACTTGCAAGCCCGGCTTCTGCATAAGTCTGGTTAATCCACTCACTAGTGCCGTTATCGTAGGCCAAAACCTCATTATCCGCAGGGGTTGTGATAGTAACGTCTGTAAGGTCGTTAATAGCGCTACTTCCACCTGAAGGAGTAGCAGCGTCCCAGCGACTGTTAGCGTTATCCCAAGTTAACACCTGACCGTCTGTAGGAGTCATAGTATTTACATCAGAGTGAGCCTCTATAGAGATAGAACCTAAAGCAGTAGTGACGTTAGCAGAGTCTGTGACGTCAGCCCCGTCCTCAACGTTAAGGATACTCCTAGCAGTAGTAGCAGAGAGTACTTCTGGATCGCCTGTGGCAGCGGTGTTACGGCCAATAAAGCTTGCCGTAGCCATGTCGGCCAGTTTAGCAAGAGTTACAGCATTGTCTGCGATAGTCAAGACGGTAGAACCAGTAACGTCCCCTGTGTGGGTAGCGTTAGAAACCTTGGCAGTGTTAGCAGCAACATCGGCGTTATTAGAAACTTCTGTGTCGAAGTCCGTGATGTCAGAGGCTGTATGAGTATGTCCCGTAGCCGCAATACCTGCCTCGGCTAGAGTCTGGTTAATCCAAGCAGTACCATTCCACTTGAGGATCTCTCCTGAAGCTACACTTGTAATGGTCACATCAGAGAGATCACTTAAGGGTTCCCCAGTAATGCCTGTAATGTAAGCCCCAAGGTCACTAATGTCAGACTCGGTGATGGGGTCTACAGTGATAACCTGTCCGGCAATGCTGATGTAGGTGCCTGTGCCACTCAAGGTGACATCAGTAGAGTTATCTGTACCAGCAGCATCGACCCCTAGGGTCGTCCTTGCCGTGGCAGCGTCATCATCGTCTACTAGGGTAGCTCCGAAAGCACTAATAGTTGTGCTAGCAGGAACACTAAAGGTCGCTAAGTCTGCATCCAAATCAGTGATATCCGATACAGTATGAGTATGCCCTGTTGCGGAGATGCCCGCTTCAGCTAAGGTATTATTAATCCAAGCAGTACCATTCCACTTGAGGATCTCGTTGGACCCGATAGTTGTAATGGTCACATCAGAGAGGTCACTCAGAGGCTCTCCAGTGATACCTGTAATGTAAGCCCCAAGGTCACTAATGTCAGACTCAGTAATAGGGTCTACTGTGATTACCTGTCCTGCAATACTGATGTAGGTACCAGTGCCTGACAAAGTAACGTCAGTAGAGTTATCAGTGCCTGCGGCGTCTACTCCAAGAGTTGTCCTAGCTGTAGCAGCATCCGCGTCGTCTACTAGGGTAGCTCCAAAAGCACTAATAGTTGTGCTAGCGGGAACACTAAAGGTCGCTAAGTCTGCATCTAAGTCGGTAACGTCTGCTACAGTGTGAGTATGAGAAGCAGCGGCTAAGCCTGCCTCTGCAGCAGTTTGGTTAATCCACTCGCCAGTACCGTTGTCATAAGCAAGGACTTCGTTGTCAGCAACAGTAGTAATAGTAACGTCTGTAAGGTCGTTTATTGCGGGGTTTGAGCCGCCAGCGGGTTTTGCTTCCAAGACCCAGTCAGAACCGGCTGAACGATAAACAATAATATCACCATCAGAGGGTGTGCCTACTGAAGCATCAAGGGCAACCCCTTGGAGGTTTGTTACATCAACTCCCTGAACTTCTGTTGAGAAGGTTGCGGAAGCCGCTTGGTTAGAACCGTTACCTAAAAAGAACTTACCAGAGTCTAGGTTAGGGGTAGCGTTAGAACGCCCCGCGCCTGTAACAACAATAACACCAGCAGAGGCATGAACTTTGATAACCTTTCCGATGTTCTGGATAAGGCTTGTTTCTCCTGCAGGTGGAGAGTTTGTTAGAGTGCCTGCGGTGGTGCTTACAAAAACAGTGTCACCTGCTGAAAACCCTGAAGTGTCTAGTCCTGAGATTTTCCCTATAAGGACCATCTTACCTTCGGCTTGATCAGCAAGAGTTTCGGCAAGAATACCAATGGCTGGCATTTTAGAGGCTACATCAGCTTCAGCAGCTTGTACTTCTGCGATAGTCCCTGTAGAGCCGCTCTGATAGACTACAGTGCCTTTACTTAAAGACCCACCAGAAACGTTCTTTACTGTTTCTTCTACAGTATCACTTTCTATAAGTAACTGGTTGTTACCGTCATCATAAGTTAGGCTAACACCATTGCCTGCTTCTAGGAAAGAGGTGCCTAAAAAGTCTTCTATTTCTTCTTGTGTTAGACCGCCCATCTCAATGACAGTGCCGCCAGTTGTTTTAGAGAAAATCTTCTTATCAGCGAGGTTCACCGCTAGTTCGCCGGGTTCTAGGTCTCCGGCTGCCGGAACGCTACTAGCAACAGAAGATTTCTTGTGAATAATTTTAGTTGCCATAGGGCGAGTTCTCCTTGTGTAGGAGGGACGACCCTATAGAGAGTCGCCCCAAAGTTTACTTAGTAGCTACCACCATCGATAACTACGTTTTGTAGTGTTTCGTTAGCTAGGTCCCAAGCATCGTCTGTTTCATTCCAAACAAACTGAACATTAGCTGAAGTTCCACGCTCAATTTCGATACCGCCGTTCTGTGAAGGAGTGCCAGTCTCGTCTGAGTTAAGTAGAATAATTGAGTCACCGATGTTAACTTCATTTGAGTTAACAGATGTTGTTGTACCTTGAACAGTAAGATCACCTGCAATAATAACTTCACCTGTTGCGTCACCGATAGTGGTAGGGTCAATAGTAATTGTTGCACCACCTTCAATGAGGCTTGTAGTAACTTTGTTGAAGGTTACATTATCACTTGTGCCAACAGCTTGTCCAATGCTTACAACACCGCTTGTGATGTCAACGCCTGTGCCACCAGAGAAGTGAGCACGTACTTCAGCAGCACTTGGGCCTGTGTATGTAATAACACCTGAAGTAGAGTTGTAAGCGAGTGAACCGTCGCCACCATCGTCTGTGACAGAGATAGCGCCACGAGCATCTGCAACAGTATTAGAAGCAGCCTGAATATCGGCTTCAGCAAGAGTATTGTTAACCCAAGCAGAACCGCTCCACTTGAGGACCTCTCCTGAAGCTACACTTGTGATGGTCACATCAGAAAGCCCTGCAACGGTGCTAGTATTAGCAACTGCTTCCCAGTTACCTGAGACGCTATTGTACTCAAGAATAAACCCGTTAGTTAGCCCAGCGAGGTCTACATCAGAAAGATTACCAAGAGCCTCACCGGTGATATCGGTTAGGTACCCTGCCCCAGAGTGGTCACCCCAGCTAAAGGCGGTATCCCACTGACCAACCTTGGGATCAGTAATGACGTTAGTCCCCATGTCAATGTTGTTGAGATTGGCGTCTAGAGTCCCGCCTAGTTGTGGTGTTGTGTCTTCTACAATGTTTGTAATACCTACACCACCAGTGTTAGGCTGTACTTCCCAAGTAGAGGTTCCAGAGTTGTACTGAAGAATATAGTTATCAGCTAGACCGGTAACATCTACGTCACCAAGCTGTGAAACATTAAAGTTACCAAAGGACCCTAGGTTTTCAAGAGTGCTAACTGCGGTAACTTTATAAATAGTGTTGTTGGAGGTGTCATAGAAGACGTTACCAACGTTGTTTGCATCAGTGGCGTAGGCGGTAGCGTTTGTACCAACGTCTACGGAGTTACCGTCTTCTCCCGCAGTCCCTTGAGAACCCTGACCACCCGTCCGAGAAAGAGAAACCTGTAGGGCGCTTTGGGTCATGTCTACTGTAAGAGCGTTCTGACCTAGGCTTACTGTATAACTCATCTTATACCTCTTCGGAAGGGCTGTAAAGGACCTCTACTAAACCCCGAAAGGGCTTCCAGATAAGCTGAGAGGTGCCGGACCCGGTGTCTGCTACCTCTAGATCAATCCAACCATAAGAGGGAGACTCAGGAGAAGGGGCAGTTGCCCAAGAGTTTGCTAGGGTCTGAGGGATAACGATCTTGAAGGTATTGTCTGTATCGTCAGCATCGATAATTGTAAGGTTGGTAACAACACCCCCTGTACGGACATCAACAGGATACCCGTCAGAGTTAGTAGCTCCAACCATATCAGCCTCAACAACCTTGGATACCATAGTGTACCCTGCTAGACTTGTTAGCCAGTTGAGAGTTACGTCGAGTTGGATCTGTTCTCCATCTACCACTGAGATAAGTACAGAACCGTTGTCCTTAATAAGGTCTTTTGACCGAGAGTTTATTCTTGTTCTTGGCATAGTAGCCTCCTTTGCCGATCCTCAGATGGGCAGGTTTTGGTTGTAGAGGAAGCCCCCCTTTGTGGGAAGCCTCTTATTGTTTTATTACCAAACTAGTGTTGGCGTAACTATTAAAATTGTAACCCCCTGAGTAATTACCAGCAGGGTCGGTTAGTAGTGTTACTTTGTTTGCCATAATACTCCCTAATAATTACTCAAAGGGTGTAGGAGCCCTCCGGAGAGGACCCCTTTAGTTACTTACTTTTTCTTTTTCCGAGGCTTAATAAACCGCCGATTAAGCCGGTCTGCAGTTTTCATTGCTCGACGGCCCATCTTGGTACTCTTAAGTGACCTTACGTTGCGCCTGATACGATTCTGGGCATTCTTAAGAGCCTTAGAACCTGATGCTTTCGCATTCTTAAGAGCCTGAGGGGCTGATGCTTTTGCACTAACAGCTTTACTAACGGCACCCTTAAGAGCCTCAGAACCTGATGCTTTTGCATTCTTAAGAGCCTGAGAGGCTGATGCTTTCGCATTCTTAAGAGCCTGAGGGGCTGATGCTTTTGCACTAACAGCTTTACTAACGGCACCCTTAAGACGATACTTGGCTCGACTCTTTGTACGTCCAACAAATGCCTGTGCTGAGGAGGTAGTACGCTGCTTAATGGTGCCTACTTTACGACCTAGCTTGGTCATAGAAGCCCTAGTAACAGCGCCCTTAAGAGCCTTAGAACCTGATGCTTTTGCAGTACGAGCTTTAGTAGCGGCACCCTTAAGGGCCTGAGAGGCACGATACTTACCTACACTTTTAAGTGACCTTGCTCGGGTAGCAATACGAGCCGAAGCGACGGTTGCCTTACGACCTAGTTTAGTCATAGAAGCCCTAGTAATAGCGCCCTTAACAGACTTAGTGACTCCCTTTTTAGCCCTACGAGCGAGGGCAGAGGCTTTACGAGCCTTTTCTAAAGCAGCCTTCCGGGCACTGGAAAAATTAAATGCCATTGTAGTATTCCTTTTATAGAGTTTAGAAACCAAACCCTCTTGAGACCCCCTTGGTACCCGCCCTGACAGGGTAAAGGTATTCTATAGCATACCTGAGAGCGTCTGTCCAATGCTCTACGCCTTCTTTCTTGTCGATAGTAGCGGAGTCTGGATTAGTCTCGGTCCATTGGGTTCTTTCAATAGATTTGATTGTGTTTACACACCGAGGATGGATAAGCATATCAACATCCCCATTGGCGTTTTTGAACTTCTTGTTCACAGCAGCTACCGAGTCTACGATCGGAGGTGCCTTGTTGTGGGCTCTAGTAATGATCCTGTGGGACTGTAGAATAGAGAAGTCTGTTGTACCTACAGCTGCAGAGGTCTTACGAGCCTTACCAGCAGGGTCTGGGTAAGAGATAATGCGGTGGCCCTTGTATTTGTCTACGATGGCCTTGGCAAGAGTCTCTGTGTCAGGGTGGCCCTGCATTTCGTCTAGAATATGTACTTGATTGCCTCTTATAGCGAAGAACACAGAAGCCATGATACCGACGTTAAAATCGATAGCAATATGGACATCTTCACCTTCCTCAAACTGGGGAAGGCTACTGTCGATGTGTTCCTTACGGTTAAACGTATAGAAGACATTAGTACCAGAGTCTTCAAAAGAAGCCTCATACTCTCTAGCGAATTTCAAAGGGTCTAGTGTTAACTTAACCCTGTTAATTTCCTCCTCGTCAAGATAGGGGGAGTCTGTGTAGTTGAAAGTGTAAGACTTCCAGTCATTGTCCACATCTTGACGGTTATACATCTCATAAAAATAATCATAGCCTCTAGGAGTGCTAATAATAAGCGCTCTACCAGAGTTGGCTTTCCACTTCCTAGCATTCTGAGGGGACCAGCGGGTTGCTACACAAGGCTGGATAATAGACTCCCAAGACTCCTTAAGGTTCATACCAGCACCCTTCCAAGAAGTAACCTCGTCAGCCACAACAAAGTACTGACCTGTTCCTCGCATCCTCTCGGAAGCTTCATAGGACCAGATCCTTAACATAACGTTATTAGGGAACCAAAAGGTGCCGTTGGCCTTAGATGACTTATCAGCATACTCCTCCATGCCCAACTGCCAAGCAATCAGGGGAAAGTAAATATCTACCGCTTGCGAAAAAGTAGGAGCAATAACGGCAACGTTCTTGTTAGGGACATCAGCAGGAAGCTCCATAAGCTCCTGTACTGCTATCATAGCAGAAACCGCTGCTAGGTAACTCTTGCCAAACCCCCTGCTGGCATTAACAACACCATAGCGTTTTGTCTTCTCTATAAACAGATCATTTATTACTTCACTCTGTCCCTCATGAAGCGTAATTTCCATAATACCATTCCTATAATACTTACCTGTAACAGAATCAGATACTCCTCAAAACTATTCTTTGGGTCTCCTGTGTAGTCCCCTACTACACCCATTACAAAACAGTGTATAACATAGAGGGCCAGCAGAAAGTATAAACAGTTTACCATTTTACTTTGTGAGACCAGTAACGAGCAGAGAGTTTGCTCGGGTTAGGATCTTGAGCGTTATGGCGAGCATAGTAAGCCTTACGTTTAGCCTTCATCTTAGCCGACTTAGGATTACTCCCTGCAGTCTTAGCGCCTTGAGCACCAAAGCGTATAGTCTTAATCTGATCACCTACCTTGGCCACAACAATGTGAGACTTAGTAGGGTGGCCGGGGGTCCTCTTAGGCTTGTTATACCCAGAGACACCAGCACGGGTTAGTCTGGGATCTTTAGCCATATTACTTACCCTTACCCTTTTTCTTGGGGGGTCTTCCTACCTTAGAACCGTAAGTTCCTTTTCCTTTAGGCATAGTTATCTCCTTCTTGCTGTTTTAGCTGCTCTCCTAAAAGTAGCAGCGGTTGGACGACCCTTTTGACCGGGACGTTTCATACGTTCACCAGAGCCAGCTTTAATACGTTTACGCTTAGCCCTAATGTTGTCGTATAGGTTATTCTTTTTCTTTGGCATCTTTAGTATCATCTTTAAAGCTAAGCTTAACAGCAAGAGGTTTCTTCTCTGTAATCTCCTGCTCAATCTTCTCAGGAACCTTCTTGTAGCTGTACTGCATAAGGTTGTTAATGAGAGTACCTTGTGTAGCCATTAACTGAGCATAAGCACCAGAGCCTACACGGATATCCCCTGACTGTAACATGGTCTGAATCTCGTTATACTTCTTTACCATCATCTCGATAGGGTCAAAGCCGAGTTCTTCAAGCTTCTTTACAGAATCTTTAGAGCAAATATTCTTAGAACCTTTAGGACGCCCAGCACCTTCACGAGCGCCTCCCCGTTTATCTTTACGGTTATCTACTGGCATGACTTACTCCTTTCATACTAGAATGTTCTGTAGTTAGTATTTCATTTGTTAAATAAGACCAGAACGGTCTCTTTTTATACTCTATCATATTGTTCTGTAAAACTTTTATAAAGTTATTTATCAAGTAGTTTCCTGTAAACCTCCAGCTCCTGTTCCAGCACCTTAACCTGTCTCTGCAAGGACGCTATAGTATCGTCGTTAGCTTGTTTTCTGATAGCCAGCGCCCTGAAGAGTCCTAGAAAGCCAGAGCCCACCAAGAGAATAATAAGAGCGATTGCTGGAGGGAAGTATTCATTTAGTGTTTCCAGTATCATCATAGAACGCCCTTAAAGTACTGACACAAGAGTGCAAGTAAAAGCTAGTTAAAGAGTAGGGCAAGGCTACAGCAGTAAACACGTTCCAACCACCGGCATAAAGATAACTTGTTATGGCTAGTGTCAGCCACAACACGGTAGCAGCAAAAGAAAACAGTTGTCTTTGGAAAAAGCCGTGATAAGCAACCTGACCAAACCCCACAACAAAAAGCAACCAAGACCAAAGATAAAGGTTGAGTCCAAGGTATTCCGGTTGGGGGAAGTAAACGGGTCCAACAATGAAGGTTACGGCAATAAACCAGAAGGCTAAGCCAGAACCCTGTTCTAGACTACGTCCATAATAAGCATACTTATCGTGGATCTTCTTTTCTTGTTTCGACAAGGGGTTCACATCGCTTATTAAGGAGCCAACCTTTACTCCGAGGTCCACAATACCCATGAAAATATTCCTAGTGTTAGTGTGTTAAACAAGAACCATATAAGGTTTGCAAAGTCTCTTCCCCACTCATCTCCTGAGAGGTAAGAGGAGAACCAGCTACTTTGAGCCACCATAAAAATGATGGTAGTTATTATAATAATAAACTTGAGGTGAGACTTTTTGGCCAATCTCGTAGGGCCTAGTAAAACTATCCCTGTAGCCATAAGAAAAGGTAAAACATCTAGGTAATGAACAAGCATAGCACCTATCCTTTTTGTTGTTTTTTAGGTTCTAAGACTTTTCTCTCTCTTTAAGCTATCCCTTTAGAATATACCTTTAGTATACCCCTTTATTATGATTACATAAAACAACAATAATAATAATAACCCCTTTAAGCTATCCCTTTAGGGTATTATGATTATACATAGACAACAATAACTATTACCCTTAAGCTATCCTAAGTTATCCCTAAGATAACCCCCCGGTCTACTTTTAGGGGTTGACATCGGCGGGGGGCATTCAGATACCCCGCTTCCAGATGTCAGTAGCAGGGTCCGTTGAGTTATAACTCTTGCTTTTCCGAGTTATATCTATCATTAGTCGGGAGTATTTTCTTTCCTTATTTTTATGGTATTCTAAAGGTCTCTAAAAGGGTCTCCAAAGATCTCTAAGGGGCTTCTAAGAAAGCTAGGAAAAAAAAAGAAAAAGACTTACTCTCTTCCTACCACCCCAAAAGGAGCAGTAAGAAGAGAGTTTATAGTAGTCTAGAGCTTAGCTTCCTTCATACCTTACAGTCCTGTCGGTCTTTACATACACCTGTGTTTCATTAGCATTCCTCCAAAATTTCGATAGAAGAGCCAAGGTACCACACCCCACCTTGGCTAGCGGGGCGTTTAATTGTTTCCATGAGGGTAAACTTCACTTTACACCACACTCTATTAGTCCCCTCTTGTTTCAAGTGAGGGGCAGACTTTTCAGAACAGACATGCCAGCCGGGCCGGTGTGCAAACCCCTTGGTTGGCTTATCTTCATAAGAGTATTTAACCCCCGCTACAAGGCGTTGCCTTTTGTTTATAAAAAGAGGGGCGTACCCGTCTTTCATTTTACGGAATAGCTTATACCCTATCATTTCCCTCACCTCCTCCAAAGTAAGCCCCCCAAAGGTAAGCCCCCTTCGGGTTAGCCCCTTCAAAGTTAACCCCTTCAAGGTTAGCCCCTTCAAGGTAAGCCTCTTCAAGGTTAGCCCCCTTCAGGTTAACCCCTTCAAGGTTAGCCCTCCAAAGGTTAGCCCATTCAAGGTTAACCCCTTCAAGGTCAGCCCCTTTCAGGTTAGCCCCTACAAGGTTAGCCCCTCTAAGGTAAGTCCTTACAAGGTAAGCCCCCTCAAGTTTAGCCCCTCCAAGGTTAGCCCCCTTAAGGCAAGCCCCTTCAAGGTTAGCCTCTTCAAGGTTAGCCCCTACAAGGTTAGCCCCTACAAGGTAAGCCTCTGCAAGGTTAGCCCCCCAAAGGTCAGCCTCTTTAAGGTTAGCCCCTGTAAGGTTAGCCTCTGCAAGGTTAGCCCCTGTAAGGTTAGCCTCTTCAAGGTTAGCCTCTTCAAGGTTAGCCCCTACAAGGTTAGCCCCTACAAGGTAAGCCTCTGCAAGGTTAGCCCCCTTCAGGTTAACCCCTTCAAGGTTAGCCCTTCTAAGGTCAACCCCTTCAAGGTTAGCTCTTGGCTCTATCAAGTAGCTTTTAACTTTCATAGAAACGATCCTTTAGTGATCTTAGTAATGTTATTATAAAACCTTCCCGCTTCGGTAACAGACCTTCGGCACCAACGTGTAGCTTAGAAGACAAGAGTTTAGTTTTTTCTACACGACGCTCCCAACCTTTTCCGAAGGTTGAAAAGTGGCTTAACCCTCGGTAGTACTTTAAACGCTCAACAGCAAAGCGATCGATAACTTCTAACCCCTTATTAGAACCTATTGCCGTAAGAGTTTTAGGTCCAATAATACCGTCTGTGGGAAGCCCCAACGCCCTTTGCAGTAGCTTGATACTCTTAGCGGGGCCTGCGTTTACTGCCATATCAAAGACAGACAGGTCAATTCCTGCTGGAAGCTTATCACCGCTTACAGGGCCCCAATAACGAAACTTGTAGATAGCCTCTAGTTCTTCTCTGGAGATGTTCTTTAACTCCTCCACCGTGGCATCCCTTCCTAGATACCCCCGATAGGTAGCTAGGGTGACGCCCTTGTTAGTAGCCCCGCCGGGGTCCTTGGGGTGGTTAACAAACCCCCCTTCGTGTTCTAGAATTTGTTCTAGGCAGTACTTAAAGTTATAACGCATTGCTTTGCCCCTTCTTGCCAGCTGTTCTAAGACCCGCCCATTAACAGTTTCTTGAGATCTTTAACCGACCAACCAGTGATGCGGGATAGTTCTCGCAGTGTTATGTTTGTGGTGTCATAAAGTTCAATGATTTCTTCATTTGTCAACTTTAGTCTCCTCATAGGATAAAACCGGGAATACCGTTAACTTCTCCTTTGTAGTAGCTAAGCTTTTCATCCCAAAACAACTCAATTCCTTCTTCCCCATTATAAGCCACTACTAGGCGATTCATGTTTGAACCATAAATTTCAACTAAGAAGGGATCCTTGGTTGAGTTATAGGGGTAAAAAACTTCGAAGTTAGTCTTTCTCATTTTTAGTATCCTCAGTAGCGCCCTTAGTAACCTCAGAGGAGTCTTTAACCCCCTTAGAACCCTTCCTTGGTCGTCCGGGTTTACCCTTGCGGGTCTTGATGGGTCCGGTAGGCTTGTTTAGCTCTTCTAAACAGATAATCTCGACGTTGTAGGGGTTAGGTAGGGCTAACACCTCCTCTTTATACTTCTTAGCCACCACAATAACAGGGAAGTAACCCTCCTCAACCACTCCTATGTGGCTAATAATCTCCCAACGAAACATACTCATTGATAACCCGCCGATACGGCGATTAATGTTTGTCATAACAGACTCTACAGGGTCCGTTAGAGTAATTTTCATTTCTGGCTTGGTCCAGAGGTAGTCTATAAGCGCCTCTGTATACTCGTCAATACCGTAAACTAGGACCTCTCCTAAAGTACCGTAGTCTTCATAGTACTTCTCTTTTGCGCCTAGCGGAGTAAGTCTCCCAAACTTAATCTTATTGCCCTGCCCTGCGGGGCGTCCTCTAGGTTTAGTTGCGTCAGCTTGTCCAGTCGTCGTATCCACCGATAACCTCCAAAATTACAGGTACAGTCTTCATCCCTAGTTCATCTTTCAACAAAACCTTATAGGCCGCTGTATCAATGCCCTCATTACTTAGGTTGATGTATACATAATCATCACCATAGTAATCCATTTCTTCCTTAGCTTTTTCACAGTAAGGACAATTATCCTTTCCGAATACTACGTACATTAACTTAGCCTTTATGTCCCACCCGGCGCTTAGCCTTGTCTCGTTCCAACCAGATAATACGATCAATCTCTGAACGGTCAAGACCAATGTCATCTAGCTGTTTATCTGTCAGTTTGTTTAGTTGTTTAATCACTCTACGGTGTTCCCGCCAAGTATTAACATAGTTCCAGAAACGTTTGAAAATATTCATTTGTGTATCTTTCTTTAAGCAACGGAGTCTGTTCGGCAAGAGTTAAGTTTTGTCATGTTGTATATTCTCCTTTTTAGCTTTTTCTTTATCAAGCCTTGTAACCATTGTATATGGAACATGTAATTCTTTAAGCTTATCTAGTGCAACTTCATAGGAGTGAGCACCTTCCACGTAATCGATAATAGCCTTGTCCGCCACTATAAGCCAAGCAGGAATGATATTGTTCCAAGACATTAATTTTCTTCCTTTGTGTAAAAAACCTTATGAATTTTTTCATCTTTTATGCACTTACTACAACCACTGCAAGGTTTAGCTAGGCCAAGACTACCGTCTTGTTTCATACGAACAACGTGCAGTTCAGCTTTACTAAAATCCTTGAGTACCCGTTTAGCTTTATTTATGGCATCTACCTCTGCATGAAGGTAAATAGCCTCTGGGTGCTTACTATACCGGGCGGCTACCGGGTGAGTCTTGTTTTGGTTTTTACCAATAGCTACTATCTTGCCCTTGTTAACAACAGCAGCCACAACCCTCGCCCGGAACGCCGGTTCATGGTCTTCAGCTTCCTTCAACAGGGACTTCAGAATCCTCTTCTTCACCTTCAAACTCCTCCATATGCTCCAAGGCGAGGTAGTAACCCTCTGCGTATAGCTCATATAGTAGGTCTAGTAGGGAAGCTTCTTGGTCAATCTCAAAGTCTTCCATAAAATTATCAAAGCCAACTTCAATCAATTGGTCTAGGTCTAGTTCTTCAGTCATCTAATATTCCTTTCTAGAGAGTATATAATAAAGTTGTTATTAAAAAGGTAGCCAGCCAAACTTGGCAAGAATCCAAAGGCCTACCCAAAGAACGCCTAAGTGTAGGGCCAGCCGAAGGACCACTCCGATAGCTGCCCCGGCACCAAAACTAATACTCTTAGCAAGCTCTTCTCTTTTTGTATTGTCACTCATAGTTTTTTCCTTCTAGTATTTTGTCTGCTGTTTCTATTGCTAAGTCCCAAGCGGAAAGTTTTTGTCCTGCCATAAGTAGAGCGTTAGCTTGGCTCCTAATATAGGCAAGGCGCTCGTCAATGTCTTCCTCAGTAGCGGAAAGTATACAGTCAGCAGCGATAACACCACCACTATTAGCTACAAAGTCAGGAACATAAAGAATGTTCCGACTACGAAGAACCTTCTCAGTACCTTTCTGCGGTTGAGCAAACTGACAGTTAGCTGCCCCAACAACCCCTGACGCTTCACTTTCCATAGCGAAGTGGTAATCAATAGTTCCCGGAATTGCACAAGGTGAGTAGATACCTTTTAAGAACCGAAGATCAGAGAGGGGGGAGTAAGCAGCACCAAGAGACTCTGCAACAGTCATTGCTTTCTTCTCTTCAATGTCAGTTACACAAATATCCCAACCAGCCTGCTTACAGAGCCAAGCCAGCTGATAACCAACTTTTCCAACTCCTTCAATGTTCACCACCATGTCATCATCAGTA
>Ga0208162_1000493_pt1 | contig 22899 bp, 23 predicted proteins | sample CB_VirMetaG_4_FD_184539 | JGI IMG/M metagenome (GOLD analysis project Ga0208162, IMG submission 184539) | Freshwater to marine saline gradient viral communities from Chesapeake Bay - CB_1508_1M Viral MetaG (SPAdes) (version 4) | ecosystem: Environmental > Aquatic > Marine > Coastal | place: USA... | reverse complement strand
TTCTTTTGCCTTGTACCCAGAAGGTAGCCTGAACAATTCATCGCTAGTCACCGTCTGTGTGTGCTGTAACGTGCCATCGGCGTACAGCTTGAAGGTAATACCAGAGCCATAGCTGTCGGCCTGCACCTTGGCTACCGCTGGATTGATAGGGCGGCTGTTGTAGAACTTCTTGCTCTTCCATGTGTAGCTGAGAGCTGAACCACTAGCGAACTTTTTCGCACTACCAGACACGACGATGTACAGCTCATCTTCCTCTAGCTCGTTGTATCCAGCAGTTGCATGGAAGCTAAGGTCAGTGAGGGAGTTTTTGTTTCCTCGCGGATCAAAAATAAATCCCTTCTCAACAGAGCCTGTATCGTAAAAACCGATGTAGTGGCCCTCCCAATAAAAGCCCTTAATCGAGGAGGGGACAAACTCCTGCCACTGATCTCTTGTTAATAGGTCTTCGGTAATAAGGCGCAAGCCGCTCTCAGTAGCCATAACAAGACCGTCTGGGCTGGCGTACATGACGGACGTACCCATATCGACAATTGAGTCTTTCGACACGCATGACAGGGTAGAGTCGATCTCAGTAAGCGCCATAGCCTGAGGATCAAGACCGGATGCCATGTAGGGCTTTTCCTTGGTCAGGATGAGCAGGCCGGTCTGTAGCGGCGCCAGTCCTACAATGTCTGACTTGACGCCAAGCTTGTACTCATCAGGCCATGCGTGAGGTAAGAAGGCCTCGCTGAAGCACACTGTTCTGCCAGCAAACCCAGCGAACACTCCGTTAGGCATAGCAACCAAACCCTGTAATGGGCCGTCAGGGTGATCGGTAGAGTTGTCATCTGGTGGTGGGTCATAGTTCTGTGACGTAATCGCCTCACCAAGCTGAGCTTCTGTTTTACTGTCAGTGTAGGAAGTTGTAGAGAAGTTAACGTCAGCAACAAAGCGGTATGTACCGCTAGTGTCCGTTCTGTAAATACGCTTCTTGGAAATGTTGTAGTTGCCACTGACATTTGTAGGGAAGGTCAGTACTACGCTTTGATCGCTGTAAACATCTACCAGATCATCAAACTCGGCTTCACACGGCTGTCCCTCTTCGCCGTACGCTGAAACGTGCGTAAAAACGTACGATCTAGTCTGAGGCAGTTCCTCGTCTTCTTTCGTGGACGTAGCCGGATCAACGGCGACAGTTGTGAACGTGGCTGGTCTAGGTATGCCCAACCGATAGTAGGTGCCATTACCCACTATCGAGGCTAAGGTCATACGAGGATAGCCAGAAGAACCACCGATGCCAGAAACATATATCCGCTCATAGGCATCTTCAGATAGTGGTGAGCGGACGATATCCAAGTCTTCGTTGCTTCCAATCCATATCGAGTCGTTAAACTTAAAGAGCGTATTAGTCCCCACAGATATAGAGTAAGAGTTAACCGGTGAGATTGTCGCAGTCGCATTGTCTTTCCAAGGCTCCAGTCTTCCAGAATCCAAACGAACATTGGTTGCAATCTGAGCCATATCCTCAGGTAACAACCGTGCAAATATTTTCGGCGCTTTGCCGCTAAATGTAGTTAACCTAAAGCCTGTCATTTACGCCTCCAAATACGGATTCCATAGATCGCCGCGAAAACACTCAAAATTAGCCAGCGGTAGTAATCCGGCGTCTGCTCTAAAGCTTTAAATCCTTCCGTAACATAAGGTTGCATTGACGGGATAAACGCCATGATCAAAGGCGTCGAGATAACGATCAAAACAAACTCGTCTTTCCATCCTGAGTTTTTGATTTGCTCCAGCTCCCAAGCATTATCGAGTTGCTGACCTTGCTGGATTAACTCGATCTGCTTGGTGTGCCGTAACTTTTCGATCTCAAGCTTCTGAGCCTTCTCGTCATGCTTTCTCTGTCCACGCTTGTCTATGGCTTCAACAACCTTTCCGCCTAAGCTACCAAGTAGTGTTGTCACAATACTCATATCTCTATCCCTGCTTAGGTGATGAAAGCATGAAGGAGATCAAAGATGCGGCTATCCCCATAAGGACAACAATTGCGCCGCTAGTTTTAAGCGTCTCCATCATTTCCTCCTGCCTATACACCTCTTCCTGTCGCTCTCTCGCTATCTGGCGCTTGATGTCCATGTATTCGTTGAGGCCTTCCTTCCCGTAAGCCATGCCGATAAGGGAGAGGAGTTCTTTTCTTTGCGCCTCAATTTTTTTCTTAGCGGCAAACGCCTTTACTGCCTCCGCCTCAACGCTCTTACTAAATACCACCCGCTTGAATGGGTTCGCGTTGCGGGCTTTTTTCTCCGCATACAGCACATCACTAGCGTGGCCGTACCATGTGCCAATCTGCATCATGGTGTCCTCCGCTGACTTGCCCATTTCCACGCAAGCCTTGATAACTGCAAAGCTTTTTGTGGCGGCGGCAACTGCTGTAATCGGGTCAATCATCAAAGCCTCTATGAGATAGCAATATCTAGTAGCGTGATGTCGTCATTAATAGGCCTCACCGTTTCTACAGCAGAGCCTCCCAAGGTGTTGGACGTAATTCGTCTCTTGACGTGTTCATGAACTGGCGTGTTAGGGCCAGCCGTTTCCAGCGTCCAAGTAGTCACACCTATCTCTTGCCAGTAAGCGTCACGAGCGTTTCGGTACTCATCACTATAAAGATAGGATCGACTCCCAGCGGTGTTCACTCCAATTAGCGAACAGCACCAATTCAGTGCGCTACCATTTTTCATGCCGGCGTTTAGCATTAACGCACCACTTTCATCCGACACGCGCCACACCGCACCATCAGAGTGCTGAAGCATCCTGAGATAAGCCTCTCGATAGTGATCTCGCTTCTGCGTATCAATTAATTGACCGCAAACCCAAAAAGGGTAGGAGCCTCCATCGAGGTATCTCAGGGACGCAAAGAAGAGGCGATCAAACTCGCCTTCATCAATGCTGGTTATTGTCTCGAAGGTGATCATAGGTCTGGCGGGTCCATAGGCACGCGAGCAAGAGAGGGGTCTCTGGCAATGTCTTGATCAATCAAGTCTTCCATGTGATGCACATTGGCAAGAGTAGCCTCCATATCGTTAACCCCATTGACCTTGACTATTGGAACCCTAAAAGTTACTGGCAACTCCTGAGTTATGGTCGGAGAAGTGATGGTCCCCTCAAGATGAGTATCATCAGCCGCAGGTGTGTCGTAATGAAGTGTTCTACTCATGGCGTTATCAACTTGACTGTTATGTTCCCTGAGCCATCCCACTCAGTATTAATATTGGTTCTCTGCGTGGTAGTCATTCCGTTACCTACATACCAAATCCAACGCCTTTGATAACCACCTGCAAGTGTTGCCGTGCCCCCTTGGGAAGTAAGAAGGGTGGTTAGAGTCCCGTTGCAGGTCATTTGAACCGATGAAAGCTCTGTCGCCCCTATTGCGTTCACAGTCGAGTAGCTCATCTCTACATAAAAGTATGTATTGCCCCCTGAACGAAATATGTATAGCCCAGTGATCGTTCGCAGAGCGTTGCTTGCGTTATAGAAAGCGGTTGGGCTACGAGAGCCAATACTTTCAGATTGGTAAAAACCATAGTACCCACCTACGCCAGAGTAGATGCTACTTCCCTGCGTAACGACAATTTCCTGACCAGCACTAGCGCCATAAAAGTCGTCCAGTGCGATCTCTCCAGACGCGATGCTAACCAGACCTCTTACGTCTGTATCGTTCAAAGACACAGTAGTGCCTGACGTAGCGCCAAGCTCTTGGTGAATGTCATTTAGCGATATAGCGCCAGAGGTCTGAAGAGCCATTAGTCAGTCCAGATAGCCGCGCAGATGTCTTGTACAAGCTGATCTTCGCCTGTCACGTCAGTAGCTGTTGATGATTCAACGCCTTCGTCATCGTATGAAACTAAGTAACGGGACAAGTGCTTAGCTATGGATGTCGTTACGGGCAAAGCATCGTCTGCGGAGTCGTCAAACGTATGCTCGTAAACAACCATAATGTTTGCGTCTCCATCAGCATCTGCGCTTGGGTATACTTCTACACGTTGTACTGATCGCGTGTTAGTTATTGCCATTTTCAAGCTCCTCTATTCGCTTGTTTAAGGATTCAATTTGAGCGGATTGCTCTTTGATGGCTTCGATTAGCAAGCCAACCATGTTGCCGTAGGCAACGGTTTTGATGTCATTTTCAGCGTCGTACTCGACAACCTCGCTAACGCCAGCCGCCTCGACCTCTTGAGCAATAACGCCCATGTGTCGAGTTTCGGTGTCTTTCTGGTCGTTGCGCGTGTAAGTAACGCCTCTGATCTTGCTTACCTTGGCTAGGGCGTCGGTGATCTCTTCGACGTTGTCTTTGAGCTTGGCGTCGGAGTAAGCAGTGACGTTGCCGTTGGCAGTGAAGTTTCCAGAAGAGTCCATCTGGAAACGAGTGCCGTTGTTAAAGGCAATACGGAATGGTGAATCGCTTGTATCGTCACCCCAGTTAATTACGGGTCGGTATTCGCCAGATGCATATCGCTCAATCCCAAAAAACGCCCCGTCAGAGTTAGCTTGGAATTGAATTCCGTAGCCGTGATTTGGTGTCGCTGTTGGGAAACCCGCGCCATTAGGTAGGTCGTCACTGCGCCCAATATGGATTCGTGTGTCCCAACCAGCACTAGCTCCGGTGGTGTACATCATAGTCAGCTTGGGGGTCTGACCATTAGAGCCAAGAGTTAGATTGCCGTTAGGGACCGTGAGATCGCCCCGAGCCAGATCGAAGTTCCCCTCATGATCCATAGTGGCGTTGGTAACCCATGAGCCACTCGTAACATCTTGATTGCCAGCAGTCGTAGCACAGAACCTGATTTTTCTGCCAGCGCCGTTATATGCCCACAAGTACAAGTCGTCATTTTGTCCTGAGGTCGCAAAGCCGCCAGCACCGATACCAAAATTATCATCATTGAATGTTAGTCGAGGGTGCGAAGCCGCACCTGTATTAGCAAACGTGCCCTCTAGTCTTAAGCGACCAGCATTGGTAGTGGACGTATTTGTTCCGAGTGTTACCTCGCTGTTGAAAAGCACACCGTTACTAAATGTGATGCCCCCAGTAAAGACATGGTAGCCGTTACTATCAATCTGCCACTTATAGCCTGAGCCTGTGCCTGTGTTTTTGTAGACGTAAAATGAACCATCGCGACCTACCAGCTCCCAAATGTTCGTGCCGTTATTGAGCTGGAACTGAACGATGTTACCGTTGTTGCTTGATCGGTCACGGAGTTTTAATACACGGCTATCATTCGTAGAGGCATAGAAGATGTTCGACCCGCCAGCCGCCGAAATATTGATCCCGCCATTACCAACAAGCTGATTCTGAACGACCACCTCACCAATAGAGCTGAGGCTTAGACCCTTTGTTAAAGCAGTGGATCCATCTGGCTTGTAATAGAAATCTAAACCGTGTGCGTTGTTTGTAGCCTGACCTACTGATGCGATCATTGCCTGATCGTAGTTCGCAATGTTTCCGCCAGACGACCTTCCCTTAAACTTAATCGCGGTTCCGCCACCGGTTGTAATCGTCGATGTCGTTTCGGCAAAAAGTTCTAGTACAACATTTGGAATGCTTGTGTTGGCACCGAAGCTTTTCTTAAATTGCCCTGTCTGGGCTACAAAATCTCCGTTTTTAGAGAGCGATGCTTTTTCAACATTGTTGAAAGTGAAGGCAAAGTCGTCGCCGTTGGCGTCGCCTGAGCGAGTCATGCCTACGCGCCAGTAGTCGTTGTACCATCCGTACTCATGACCCGAAACAATGTCGCCTGTCGTGTAGCTTGATGGCATGTAGGTCTTGATTTCACGACCTTCGTTCGCGGTGACCTCAATCGCCGAGTCGCAATACACGTTACCGGCTAGGAAAAGGTGCTTCCACTTGTTGTTTGACCACCCTAAGCTAATGTCATTGGTGTGAGCGGTCGCGGTCATGCTTACGGGGTGAACACAGCGATAAGCACTATTAGGCTGGAACACAATACCAGCCTCTTGATTTCCTAAAGCGGCACCATCTGCTTCAATAGAGCCGAATGTGGTGCCGTTTGCGAAACTTCCGACGCGGCTAGAGTCAATGACGGTTGTGCTGTTCACCGCAAAGCCAGTGTTGGTATAGAAGACACCGCTGCTGTTTACGCCGACAGAAGATGTGCGAGAGGTTCCCGTTCCAATACTTGTGACCAGCCTAAACGCTGGATGGTTGTGAACGGTAATCGCTGGCGAGACGCCAGAGCGGTTCATCTGAATGTCTTGGTTGGATATTAGGTCAGTGGTTGACGCTACATGCGAGCCAGACGATACATAGCCGCTGAACACGCCGTTGCCAGTCATGTTGAACTGAGTGCCACTCATGAATGCACGAGCAACACCTCCGACTGCGAAACCAATATTGTCTGCGGCGGGTCTGTAGAATCCTGTATTTGTGTCGGCGGCGAAAGTCATATACGGCGCGGACGCAGAGCCATCACTCACTAACAGACGTTTATTTACATCAATTACTAGAGTGCCGTTTACCTTGACACCCTCGCCGTCAAACACGCCGCCTAAGATCTGGGCATCTAGTGAAAGGGTGGAAGTGCTTTTTGTGTAAAAGCGGAAATCGCCGCCAAATTCAGCAAACGACATATAATTTCCGGGTGTAACGCCGTAGCCCGTTTGCTGATTTGGAAAGCCGCGCAGAATAATTCCGTGGTACTGATCGTGCGCGGCGATGAACCCATATGAGTTTGTGCCGCCCTGATGAATCATCGCTGTAGGCTCAGTACCAGATGCCGAAGACCTATCAACTACGAGCTTATTTTCCGTAGTCAATGTGCCTTTCGCTGTCATGTTGCCAGCGGTATCTAGCCTCCAAGCATTGTCTGCTTGAGTGGTGCCTGCTCCATTGTACGTTTCAATCTCAAGAACGTTGTTCTGGATATGCATCTGGAAAGCGTTGATATTGGAGTCATAAATAGAGCCGTCACCAACATTTCTGTTAAAACCTATGCCGCAGAAGTCGTCTCCAGTGTGTAAGTGTAAGGCGGCGTTGGTATTGCCGTTTCTAACAGTTAATCCACCCTCGGCTCTCATGGCACCAGTAGAGCGGACCTCTGTTGCTGTAAGATCACCGGTCCCTAACAACAAGTCGCTGTTTTGATTGAAGCCAGAGGTAAAAATTGTGCGGCTGGAAACATCGAGAACTGTACCGCTAGGCGCTGTACCGCTGTACGTTCCGCCGTTTGTCCAAATGCCGCCTCGATGCTCGACAGTGTAAAAGCTGTTGTCGCCCGTAAATTGACCAGCGGCAATGTAGAACTCAAACTCAGTAGTGCTTACCTGTTTGATTTTCGCCGAGCGCAGTACGCTTGCCTGACCATAGTTATAAAGCTGAGCGTCACCATAAAAGCTTGTGTTTGCAGCGTTGGTTGAGCTTCCGTTAGATGTTTTAAAGCGGAGGATTGCCTCAACATTCTGTGAGTCGCCCGCGTTATACCCTGTGTTTCCATGAACGCGAAGCACCACTGAAGCGCCGTGCTGTGCGATGCTTGCTACTTTGCCTAAGTAAATCCATTGAGTTCCAGTAGAACCTCCTGTCTGAGGCAGAGCAAAGCTTCTTGGTATTAAGTTAGTGTCGAACTTCTGGATGTTTTGGAGGTGCCTTTGGTCATTGATCACCGTCTGAGAGTTGATGCGGAGACCTCTACTTAGGTAAAGCTCGCGCCACTGTGAGGCACCATCCCCCAAGTCGATAGCATCATTCGCGTTACCGCCACCAGAAAGTCGAGGGATGATTCGGTCTTGACCTGAGTCTATGAAAGAAAGTCCAGTGTTGCCCGTTCCCATAGTTAGGCGGCTGGTGCCCGACTCATGAACTATCTTTCCGACCTCAGCATTAGCCTTGCGGAAAGTAATGAACGAACCGTCCGACGTTTGTCGGTTGATCATCATCGCCCATCCGCCGCTTGCACCGTGCGTAAATGCGTACGCTTCTGAAGCGCTGGCTTCAAAGTTGGTCCCTGCAATTGTGTCGTCTGTGGACGTTTTGCCAACCAACACCTGACCAGACTCCTTGATCATCATTGCCGTGCTGGGCGAGCCTAACCCTGCCGCAGTAGAAAGATCGTCGTTATTGCTTGGCGTAATAACAGACGACCAGACATCAAACACGATATTGTTTGCTTGAAGCCTAATTCGATCTGACCCAGCACTACTGGTCTCTACGTCATTAAACTTTGCGAGCAGTAATTCAGACTGCTCTGTACCACCATAAATATGCTCGCCAATGTAAGTGTGGTTGTAAGCAGTCGGCTGATCTCCTGTTGTCCCGCTAAAGGCAATGTAGTTTTCGCCGTTGGCTCGTGCCTTGATCTTGATGCCGCCAAGGTAGTGCGTGTTTCCGGTACTACTGATTGCACCTGACGTTATGTTGCCCGATGAAATCGTGCCTGCCGTAATGTTACGACTCGCATCAATCACCGTGGTGCCAGTCATACGGAGGACGTTGTTTCTTATGTCCAGACCGTCCGTGTTAATACGGGCTATTTCTGTGCCGTTACGTGTAGAGGTGTTTGATGCGGCTTTAAAATAAATAACGGTTGCCGCATTTTGCTCATCGATACCACCGCCGATATATACATTATTGACGCCACTACCCACCGATCCTGTAATTAACGAGTAACCTTCAGTCTCAGTGCCGCTATCGTACTGGCGACCCGAAATGGAAAACCACTTGGATGCGTTATTGCCTGTCGCGCCGAGGACGATATTACCGCCCGACGTATTGTTACCGTTGATGTTGCTGTCGATGTTTCCCGCAAGCAAAGAAGAAGCAGAGAATCTTCCAGACGCATTCATCAGGAACTGACCGTTACCACCTCCTGTGCCAACGCGGAAATATAAAAGGTCTCCAGTAGAATTATGCTTGTAAGCAACTCGCCCTACGTTGCTATTATCTGTCGTGTTGTAGAAGTGGAAGCCTTGGTCATAACCATCGGGGCTAACGAACTTAATGTAACCATGCCCGCTAGTGTCAATAACAAACCTGTTGTTTGCGTCAGTGTTGTTGTGTGAACCTCCAACAACAATAGACATTGGAGTTTTAAACGTGGCTAGGCTTTCTGTCCACGAGTGAATGATACTATTGATGTTGTTAGTCTGGATGCGCCAGTCTATTCGGTTCGTGCTATTAGCCGTCTTGAAGTGAATATAGTGGCGACCAGTACTATGCTCATTAAAGTACATGTGCCCTTTGAGCTGTAGCGAGTCACTGCTGAAGTTCAAAGCTTCAGAATATGTACCGGACAGTCGTGCTGAGGGTAAGGTGCCAGACGACAAATTGGATGCGTTGTTGTAACCAGCGGTCGCGTGGTTGCCCCAGCCGTATGCAGTGTTCCACTGGCTTGAGTTTCCGTGGCCTGTGACGTTTAACTGGGCGGAAAATGTGGTCTGTTTGTTAGGCTGAACGTCAAGCCAAGTAGCCATGCTGTTAGCAGTCGAGCCGTCTTGTATTCCAAAGTACAAACGGTTTCCGTTGTGACCTATAGCCGCCGCATCGCCTGTTCCGCCGCCGTGAATAAATAGACCACGCGCACCCCAGCCGTTGCCGTCATTGATATTACCGAAGCCGCCAGACGTGTTTGCAAACGAATCGGGGTCTATTGTGTTGTAGCCGAACGTTGCCGCGTGGCTGAAAGTAAATAAATCATTAGCCGCGTTCCACGTCATCGATGCATCGGTAGTGCTGTTGACCGCATCCTGAATCGTAATGCCCGCACCGTTGGCAGTAGCCGAAGAGTCACCGGTCGAGTAGTTCAACGTGATGTTGTTGTCTTCGACGTTTAGGTTTGTGGTGTCGATCGTCGTGGTCGTGCCTTGGACGGTCAGTCCACCCTGAACAACCACGTCTCCGTGGAATGTGCTTTGGTTTGAAGAATTGATAGAGACGGCAGTGCTTGAGCCTGTCTGTAAATAGATGTTGGAGGTGTTATTGTTCCCGCCACCCAAATAAATATTGCCAGCGGCTGAGTTGCCAATGACTAGATTGTTCGATGAATTAGTAGCGTAGATTTCGCCAGTGACCGTTAAGCCGGTGCTGTTAAATCGTCCTCGCTCCCCACCATTAGCTGAGATTGCCAAAGTACCTGATGCTGGCGAGTAGAGTCGTGGTGAAGTAGCTGTACCGTCAGAGCCACCGTTGTTCAGTAGCTCAAGGTGAGTCATGCCCTTGGCAATGCCAGTAAATGTCGCGGTTTTATCTTTATCCAGCGTCAGCACTACGTTCATGGCAGAGCCAGACTGTGGCTGAGTGTAGAACTTTAGCCCTCCACCAAAAGCGCCACTGCCAGCGCCTTTATAGCCAGCTATGCCGCCCGTTCTCACATTGTTTGTGGACTGGTTATACCAGCGTTGTGCAAAGACGATTCCAGAACCAATCTCATTAGCGGCGTCTCCACCGCTGTACTCAAGGCGCAAACCTGCGCTACTGTCGTCGGGCGAGAACGCTGAGGTTCTTCTGTTAGTTATTAAATGCGTGTTCGTAAAGTTGACAATGTTGGTCAGGTTACGGCTAGAGTCAATGACGGTAGTGCCGCCCACTTGTATTGGGTTTGTAGCATCGACGAAGTTTGCCGCCCCTTGGAAGCGAGCCAACCCATATACTTTAAGATCGTAGTTGCTATCTGCCGCGCCTCCAATTGCAACGTCCCCAAACGAAGATGAGCCTGTGCTAGTAATAGCGCCCGAAGAGATGGTGCCAGCCGTAATGTTTCGAGAGCTATCAACGAAGGTATTGCCACCCATCATCAAGTCGCCCGTTCTTATGATGAAGTTCTGCCCATCGAACTGAACGTCATAGCTACTGTTGTCATAGTTTGTAGCTGTGTAGAACTGATGCCGAGTCGCGGCTTTATGATAGAGAGTGCCGTTGTTCACACCCCACCCATACATGGTGGTGCCGTCAAACCTGTTAGAGAACAACGAGAGCAGATCGCCTGTTGTCGAGCCATCATGCTCTACCGACAACTTGCCATTGACGTTGATTGTCGGCGCTGTAAGGGTGCCCGTCATCGTATCCCCAGAGATGGAGACAGATTCGGTGTCGGCGGCTGACTGAGCCTGTGAAGCAATGTCATCTAGAGCGGCGGCTACCACGCGCAGGGCTATCGTTTCCCCAGAGGAAAACGCTGACGCTGTAGTGCCGTCTTGCGCTCTAGTGACAGTAAGAGTGTTTGAGGAAATGGCCGTTACTTTGACGATTTCCGACCCAGACCCCTCACCGATAGTTGCGTAGAAGTAATCCCCCGAACCTAAAGTAGGGAAGAGGGATGCGTCTGCTACAGCTATCGACGTCGCGGAGTTTGTAATCGCACTTGACAGTGTGGTACTGGCAAGGTTGGCAAATTTAACAGCCATAACCAATAAACCTCAATAGAATCAAATAGTTAGGAGGCCGAGACTGTCCAAGTCACGGTTAAACTGTCCGATTGAGATTTATTTATGACTGAAAATACAGTCCTGCAAAGCATCGTACCGTTGCTTGAGGCATTAAGGATTGCCGCTTCTGTAATAGCCGCCGCACTGCTAGGGGTGTTAGCAGGGAAGGTTGCTACATACACAACGTCGTTGCCTGAAACTGTAGTGCTGGTAAGGGCAACTCGAGCAGACTCACTGCCTAAAGTAGTGTTACCAACTGCCGCCGCTGTAGAGTCTGTGCCAATCGCCATGTGGCTCATGATTGACGCAGATGTACCGGCCATTCGAGATGCAACAAAGTTTTTGCCAGACGTAACCACAAGGTTATCGACCGACTCTTTTTGCTTTACTACACCGTCCTCAGAAGTGACGACGATATCCAGCCGCCCCTTTAGTTTAAGATCGTCATGGATCATCGTTTGTCTCCGAATTAACTAGCGTTAAGTAGCATGAAACCGACAATCCCTCTGTTGGGTATGCCGTTTGCTACTAAATTTTGAGCAACGAATACGTCGCCCATCGTTACGCTGTCCGTCAATCCTTTCCGTGGAGACAGCACGGGTGTGTCCGATACCGCAATAGAATCTGTTGCAACCTTGGACACATCAAAAGATTGCGATTCTTGTACGATTATAGTATCCGATGAAGCCTTTGTGAACGCAAAAACTGCGTTATCTGTCAAGGGGTTAGTCGAATCTTGTAGGATTTTTCCAACACTAAAGTCGGCGTCCTCAGATACAGAAATCTGATCGTCCGAAACCCTGTCAATATCAAACGCCTGACTCTCTGAAACTGTAAAAGAGTCGGACCTTGGCTTGCTAACTGCTATTGCCTGATCATCTGCAAAGCTGAATGAGTCATCCGTGGTCTTAGCAAACGAGAAGGCCTGAGTGTCTGTCAGTGAGTAGACGTTGGTCTTAACAGCTCCAGCGTGTTTGTCTATCTGATTGAAGTCATCGAGCGTAAAGAAGTCTTGAAGGACAATCGATGAATCAAAGATTGGAGAGTCACTGAACGAGAACTGATCATCTGGCGAACCAGAGACGTCAGTCGAATTTTCGTTAAAGGTAAAAACAAAATTAAATGGGTTGCGGGTGACTGATATTGCCTGCGAAAGCGCGAAGCTATCAGTCTGAGCAGACAAGAAGTCTAGCTCGACGGACTCTACAATCGATGATGTATCGCTTAGTACGCTTGATACATCAAACACCGGCTGTTCACTGAGTGTTGTTGAGTCTGTAAGACCCTTCCCGATATCAAATACTTCGTCATCAGTGAACGAGTAATCGTCGTCAAATGTCCTGAAAAAGGCCATGACCGGAACAAGGACATCGGACATGGAGAAATTATCAGACTGAACAGAACTAACGCCGAATACCGGCGCCTCTGTCATCGTATAGGAATCAGAGACGACCTTATTTGGATTAAGAGCGGGGCTATCTGTGAAGCTGGTCTGATCGCTCAAACCCTTGCCAAAGTCAATTGCATGAGACTCAAGCAGTGACGTACTGTCAGAGAACGACGGCTCAATAGAGAATACGTGCGAGTCTGTGATCGATTGTTCGTCAGTGAAGAAGTAAAGCGTTCGCTCTGCGTTGACGTGAACGTCGTGCAGGAACAACTGTCGCCATGAAGGCGAAGCGTAGAGCTGACGATAACTGATCTCTGGTTGTAACTGTCGGTAGTTGGTACTGATAGACAGCGATCTTTCTGAGATCACTGCCGCAAACGTAGGGCGGGACGCCTCTACAAATAGTCTCCGACTTGTAGCACTCGCGACCAGCCGTCGGACTTTTACCTCGGCATGGATCGCCATCTAGTTACCCGAACTGCGATCTGACCTTGAACTTAATCAGATCTACCACTGTTTGCGTTCTAGAAGCTGAGTCGGTGAACTCTATCTCGCCCTCAAGAACACCTGTCGTTGACAGCGTGTCAGAGTCAAAAACAAAAGTTACCTTCCCCTCAGATGCGTTTGTGACTGTTCCTAGCAGGGTGTCGATAAGTGAAGTCTGTCCAACCTGACGCACACGCATACGGACTGAGCCGCCAGTAAGATCGAGGGCCGCAAATGTAGTTGCGTCATCTGGATCAAGCGTTTGACCAGCCGCCGCAGTGTTCGAGTCCTTCAACGTGATCTCGATCTCTGGCAACTGATCGCCTTGCACAAGGTCGATTGTCGTTAAGTAAGCCATTAGATAAACGCCCTCGGTTTGCAGGTGAGCGTACCGCCACTGAATCCATACTTGACCTGTCGGAGGGTGCGAGCTACTTCTTTCTCGAAGAAGTCTCTGTTGACAGCCGCAAGGTTAGGATTGGTAAAGGGCTGACCTGCCATCATTTGCAATCGATACAACGCGCCATGCACCAACGCTTCACGGTTCTCTCTACCGATGCTGTCTGGAATGCTTGTGCTTGTTGCCGTCGGTTTTACTGAATAGATGACCCGAAACGAATCATTTTCGTTAGGGATCGGTGCCAAGTAGAAGTCAGTGTTGTCACGCTGAGCGTAGTACTTGGGCTTGCCTTTTGTGGTCTCATCGCCAAGACGGCGCAACAACTCATTGTAAGAAATGGGCTGAAGCGCCGTTTTGTCGTCAAACACATCGATGATGTGATTAAGCTCTGTACCCGTGGGGAGTGTAACTGCGTACTCATTGACCCCATCGATAATAGTGATGAATTCAGGTTCAGGGATATAGACATCTGTTCTTTTACAGAAGTCGATAGCCGCGTCCCGAACAGCACGTTCGATAATAAAGTCAGGGCAACCCTGAACTTCAGGCCGAACATATAGATTGAGGTCTGAGTACTTCATTACATTCTCCCGACGTTACGGTCAGGAGTGTTAGGCATAGGCGTGATAGCGCCGTCTGCCTGCGTCTTAACACCCAACGCATTAGCAAATGATTGATAGTGCATCATTGAGCGCTCTGCGTTACCTGCGTACTCAGAGTCCTTCTGATATGCACGATAGAGTATGTAATCTAATATACAATTCGCGTACACATCATCTAGGCTGATGACCGTAGTATCGGTATCAAAGTTACTGATACTGATATCACTAGGTGCGGAGCTGTACACAATCTCGAGAGTGTGTGTCCCCGAAACAGCCTTCGGATAAACGTAAAAGTGCTTGGGATCAGCAGGATCGTAAATGTAGTGTTCGATCTTGTTGGTTCCCGCAGTGGTTTCGTGCCAGTTGGGCAGAGTTTCATCGAGGATCTTTCGATCTACTTGAGTCACTGCTCGACCGTCCACGTTTCTAACGATTTCAATTAGGCGCAAGCCAGCAGTAGGAATAGTCTGCTTGCTTCCGTTCCCGCATGAAAATGTCTCATTCACCATCTTGGCATCAGGGCGATGCAGGACAACTTCCTTCTGTGCATCGTTGAAGAACTTCAACAACTCAGCATTTGGGAATCTGACGTTGGTGCTGTCCTGTAGAATGATTGATGCCCTGTCCAAGATGTCTACTACCTTTGTAGTTGCCATCACTCAGTCTCCCATTCGATAACTTCAAGGTTAGGGTTGCTTTCCCAATTGGGTAGGAAGCCGAACGTATTGCCGGTGACTACGTTGCGGATGGTGCGAGGTATTCGTCCCTCCGTTTCGTCCTCAACAGTAGGCTCGTTAGCATTGCTTTTCAGGCGAACGAATTGCTCCTCCAGCTCTTCGAGCTTAAGTCTGCGATCAAGTTTGACGTTGAATAAATCCATCGCCTCCTTGTACAGCTCGTCCTTTCTAAAACGCTTGCCTGTTTCCATTTTTCAACCCAAAGGAATAGGGGAGGTTGCCCTCCCCGTTAGACCTATTAAGTCCACTTACCTACGCAGAGGCAGTCAGGGTTTACGACCTTAGAGCCATAGACCTTGAGGCCGCGCACCGCCTCGCCGAAAGTTGACTCAAGGCGTACAGTCTCAGTGTTAGTGAACTGTGACGCGAATGAGATCGCCTTTGGGTGACCAGCAAGAACGTGGGTGTAGCCAGCGTCAGTGCCAGATGCAGGTGTGTGCAACATGTTTGACTGATAAACAGTGAAACGGTCTACCATGCCAACCTGACCGTTACGGAGAGGCGAAGTGCCATCACCAGTCAAGTAAGCCTGACGCAGTTCACTCTGCTTGAGCATAGAAACAAACTCAGGAGACAGGACGATGAATCGACCTTCTTCTGGGATGTTCAGCTCGTCGAGAGCCTTTGACAACTCAAGGATTTCACCCAAGATGTTGCTTGAAGTGATAGTTGTCTGAGCGCCAGTAGTTGTTGCATCGCCGATTACAGATGAAAGAACATCAGTCTCGACTGCAATACGCATGCCTTCAGCGGCATCACCAGATGCGGCCTCGAGCAAGTTGATGTCAGCCTGAGCCTTCAGGACATCGTCAATTTTGAAGCTGTAATACTTCGCCTTGTCGATGAGCATCTCCACAGTACCTGTGGTGAGTTCCTGATTCGTAACAGTGCCAGCGTAATCGTTGATAGTTACGGCTGGTACAGTACGGATGATTACCTTGTCACCTTGACCAGAGATTTCGCCCTGATAATCGGTGTTACTAATTGCGGGCAGTACAGACTGCTTGTAGAACTTAGCCTGAAGGAGTTTTGAAAACACCTCAGGAATGAAGTTCACCTCAGAAGTGGTGCCCGTGCTGAAAAATGAAAAAGCCATTGTTAAATCCTCACAAGAGATTAATTAACGGCGGATAGCTCCTTGTTCCATAGCCTTCATGATTTCAGCCTGATACTTCTCGAAGTCTCGATTCGGCATCCGCTTGATCTCGTCTATAGTCCAAGTCTTCTTTCCACCAGTTTTAGGCTTTCGAGTTTTTGGCATTTTGGGTTCTGCAACCGCTCGTGCCTTCTCTAGAGCCTGCTCTTGCGGCGTAGGTGGCTTCATGCCCATGTCAGCTTTGAACCGATAAAGAACAGCGTTGACGTCGTTGGATGAACCTCGCTCAATCCACTCGTGCGTCCGACCATCCTGAACCTCTAACCAATTGATCCAGTCCGCAGTTTCGATCAGTTGATCGACGTCGGGGTGGACCGCTCGGATTCGGTCAAAATGCTCGGCTTGCGCTTGTGCAGTGAGCGCATCCTGCCTACGTTGTTCTTCAGCCGCCAAAGCCTGTTTGGTGCTTGAAACCTCTGCTTGAGTTCGACTTAACTCGTCAAGGAGCGGACCAGCGATATCAGGATATTCCTCCCGAATTTTTGCTAACTGCTCGTTGTCTTTCTGTCTTGCCTCAAGCTGACCTTTAAGATCGCCAACAGCCTGCATGAGATCCGCGTTTAACTTGCGTAACTCAGCCGCCTCTTGGGTAGCTTTGGTCATACGCGCCTGTGCGCCTTTCATCGCTTTCTCGGCTTTGTCTAGCCGATCCTGCATTTGAGATACTTCGCCGCTTTCTTCCTCAAATGCTGGAGCCTCATCCGCTTCAACTTCGACCGTATCCGTTGGCTCGGGGGTCTCTTCGGCAAGAGCTTCCACTTCTTCGGTTTCCTCCTCGATATCAGGAGATTCCTCTTCCGTTTCTGTCAGCTTGCTGAACAGTTCTTTCGCTTCAGCTTCTAGTCGTTCAGGGTCATTTCTACTAGCCATAATATTTTCCTCGGGGCCACTAACGTGGATGTCCGTTAATCAATTGCGGGTGTTCGCTTAGGAGTCCGCTCTCTGTCTAGTACCGCTTTCGCGGTATCTTCCAATTCAAGAAAGAACCGCAACTCATGTACACGGCCTTGCTCAAATCGAAAATTCGTTTCATCTGCTTGCTCTAGGCGTTCCCGCGCATCAACCAATCGGGACTCCAGCAGGCCCGATATTTGGGACCATGCCGGACTGAGGCGGAGTTCCATCACCGCCCGTGCCTGCTCCGGCGAGCATTTGATTTTGGAGTGCTTGTTCAGCTTGTAACCTCTCTTCACTCTTAATAATTTCGTCGGGGTCGATATCCAGCGTCTGCGCTATGTCGCGCAACAAGCTGGGTCGATCCACCAAAGCCGCATCCATTGGGTTCGATACCAAGGACAAGAACTGTAGTAATCGCTGGCTTTGGACTTCTTTCTGAACGAGCGCAGTGCTTCCACGCGCTACGATTCGCAAATCACCTTTGATGTCTTCACGCGGGTTGAACTCCATGTTGAAGTGGAACATCGCTTCAATCATTGGCTCGAGCAGGAAGTCATCGATATTCTTGATCGTTGATTTGAGGGCGACGTTGGCCGCACCCATCAACATAGAGATGCCTGTCGCTGTCTTGTTCAGGGATGCAGTCTGCTCACCGTGGGTGTAGGAGGGGAGGCTGGTCGTCTCGTCAGCAAAACGGCGGAATATCTCAACGATCTGGTTGAGTCCGTTGGCGTTAGCGACAGGCTGATACCAGCGAACTGCTGGCATTGAACCGTCACCACCTTCACGCAGGAAGACACGCCAAGGGTGTATGTCTGTAGGATCTTCACCTGCGGCCAAGAGGTCTGTGTTGACCTCAACCATTGGGCCGGATGACAGCGCCATGTTATCGAGCCAGATACGAACTGCCGCGTTCATAGTGGTCTGACTGTCACGCATCATGCGAGGTACGCCCACGCCCCAGAACTGGTGAGGATTACGCTCATACGGGAAGATGTGGTAGGGAATCTTGTAACCCGCGATTGGGTTCAACATTACCTTGAGAACTTTGCCCTCACACATCCACACGCAGGCAGAGTATTGCTCACTCTTGTCGGCGCCTTCTTCTAACTCAAGGCCATGCTCTTCTAGGGCGTGACCATCGATGTCGCCCCAGTATTCCAAAACTTCAAAACGGCGGGACTCCACCTGATCTTGAATGCCGGCAATGCGACGTAATGTCTTCTCGTGATCTTCCTCTGTATGGTTGCCGTCCTTGTTGATCTTCATCAAGTAACGGACCATGTCACCATCAAACTGCGGTAGATCTGCAAGCTCGCGGAACTGCCGTCGCGTCAAAACATGGCGCCGGAACAATCCATCGCAGTCGTCTAATGTCGTGCAATAAGGATCGACATACAGATCGAAAATAGATACGCTTTCTATGTCGGGGACTGGGGTCTCAACTACGCTCAGTGCGTAGGCTTGTGCGCCGCTTTCGGGATCGACAATTTTGCTGTAACTCTGCTTTGTATCGATACGAACAGTGCCAGCCTTGACTGCACCCGACCCAAAGATACACGCCTCGAGAATAGACTCTTTCAATTTTTGATCGGCGCCGGCTTCGATAAGCTGGTCTTCGATCTCGACAGTCATATTCTTAGCGGCTTCCTCAGCCATCTTCTGCTCGACTTTACGGAACTCCTCTTCAAGCTCCTTCATTCGAGCGGCAATCAAATCCTGATTCGCCATTGGGTCCATGCCCGAAGCCATTACAACTTCTTGCATCGCCTGCTGTCGCATTTGCATAGACAGCACTGGATCGATAGTCGCGATAGGCGTGGGATGCACAGCGAAGAAAAGATCGCCATGCTGGAAGAGTAGGTCAACGATACGGCTGTATGCCGCCATCACTTTCGTGCGGGTCAACCCAACAAATACTTTTGATCGTGCGCCAGCGTGTTCATTGAGACGTGCAAGAACCTCAGGCTCGTACTGACCAGCGTACTGACGCAGGTCTTTCAGCCATTCGTTCTCTGTCTCTTTACGAGCGTCTTTGTATTCTTGGAAAAGATCTCTCAGCCTGTGACCAAGGGACTGCAACTCTTGCTCTTGTTGCCCGTCTAGGTCATCATCACTGACGAACTCTTCTTCAACATACAGCTCTTCTGGATCTTGCATCTAGTAGCCCACTGTCGAGTCGATACTCTTAAAGGCCCGTTTCGCGATGTGAATACGCGGTCTGGGCATTGAGGCTAATCCATGCAAAGCGATGGCATACGCCATCACCCTATCATCATAGCATCCCTGCTGAGAATTGAAACTCCCTTTATCATCAATAACATACGTTCGTAACTCATTAACTAGCTCGATGTCCGCGATACCAGCTTCATGCTGTCGGAGAAGGGCGGCTAAGTTGTCGATGATTAGGGGTTTTGTCTTGCTCGTTGTAAGGAAACCACCCCTTTTTGTGAGCCTGTCACCGTAAGCTCCATCCACAGAACTCTCAATATAGAGGTTGGGGTAGCCCTGTTCCTGCAATCGGCGCAGTGTAGTCAGGCCGTGATTGTTCCTTTCAACGATTAAATACGCCTGATTCCAGCGTTCACCTAGCTTTGCGAGGAAGTTTCCGTACTCATACGGGTCGATATGGCCGTGATAGCAGGCAACTTGGTTGCCGTTAGAGTCTAAAATCTGGGCGCAACTGTAGTCTCCGTAGCTCAAACCCTCCGCTACGTCTATACCAATGACATAAGATTCGTTAGGAGTAGGCGTAAACCACTCACGATAGGGGCCGTGAGAATGCGATTCCAATACACCACTACGGTAATCGCCCACAAAATCAGGCGTATAGCAGTTATTTTCAGCCACTCGTAATACTGAGTCTTCAACAAAACATCGCCCCGAGGTCAGGAATGCCTCTAATGGGGTAGAGGGATACTCCTGCCTAAACAGATCTGTCGATCCAAGTTCATCTAGTTTCGCCCTTCGAAATGCAAGCTGAGCATCGTCCAAGTTGTAGGCTTTCGCTAACTTGTCTTCTTCAGGCGTTCTCTCGAAGTATGGGTTGGGTTTGCGGCGGTACTCTGGCATCCAATACCAAGGGATAAAGCACACGGTCCATTCGGTTTCGCCGCGCAAACTTTTCATCACCTGATCGTAGAACCAGCCACCGGCCCCGTTCGCCGTGGACTCAAGGATTACTTCAGACCCTTTGCCGCCCACTGTCTGTAGGAGGCCCGCGACGATATCTGATCCTTGTGGGTAGAACGCCACCTCAGACCCGTGAACGAACCTGTTGGTTTGTCCTCGACCGGTCTGTGTAGAACGTGCTGTACCAACTCGATATCGGCTGTTAAGGCCTTCAAACACCAACGTACTCGCAGACTGACTCGCAAGGTTTGGCTTGAATACGGGATGCGGAATGTGATCGTAGAACTGCCGCACCATGTTGAAAATCGAATTGGTCGATTCGGCGAGGTGAGAAAGAACGAACGCATTTGCGTTGCGATTCTGCGTAATCTTCCAGAAGAAACGGCCCTCAACATAGGTCGAGATCCCTACCTGCCGTGCCTTCAATACTAGCGCACGGATGTTACCCTGTTGTTGCAACTGGTTATCGAGGCGCTGGTGCATCCACCGCTGGCCCTCGTTTAAAATAAAGGGCGCGACTTCACCCTCTTTGTTTACAATTCGTAAAATATTTTTTGCGTACAGCGGGAAGTTACTCTTCAGCTTCCTCGCTACCTGCACTATCTTCTCGTCGCTCGTCATGTATCACCAGATTCTTAGCCCACCACCATAGGCTGTTGTCATCCATGTCCATCTTCATGACATTGACCCGCTGACAAACAAGCTGAATATTGCTCATCCGGTATCCAATATTGCTGTCAATCCGATCTATACTTATGGCGGTTTCCATGACTGTCTGTCCATGAGTCATGGGGACGCCGCTCAGGGCGCACATACCCTTTTGCTTTTTTAGAAGCTCGAGTAAAGCCTCTACCGTCACATCGTCTGAAAACTCGCGCCCAACCTCTAAGGCGCGTCTTTTCGCTACACGTATCCGGCTTCTTAACCAAGCTGTCGCAGTTCTGCTTTCTAACCGCCTTCTGTGATCGACGTAGCAAACACGGCAAATCAGGCGTCGTGCTTCGAAATCAGACTTTGGCTTTACAGCCCCGCATACACTGCATTGCCTATCTTGATTTGACACGTCTGCCCCCGAGTCAACTCTTCAAACGCGGCAACCGCTTTCCTGCTATTACTCACGGCTATTCGATCCCCCATCAAACCAGTACCCAGTCCAATGCATCCCTGCACGTCACTAGGAAAATTAGCTACATGTATCAATATGTAGGTTCGATCGGGTACCTCTTCGAGCATCCATGTCCAACCAAAGCGAGGGCTTTCACGCCACGTCATCTCATAAGCCCCTGTAGGGACGCAGGAGACGTTTGGCGCGTTATCTAGCCACGGCCTTTCTATGGAATAGAACTTCTCTCCAGCGACCTCTAAGACGCCTAGAGTGCCCTCTGGGTGGTAACAGAAACGATTAAGCTGTATGTCCATCAATACTTCTTTTTCGCCCTGTTGGTGGCCGCTCGCATTCCGCGCTTCGGCATCGCCTTCTTCATACACTTGCCCGCCTTCTTGCACTTGGCTGGAGTAGGGCATCCCTTGCATGGCTTCATCATGATGTCTTCCTATGTCGTCGGGTTTTAGTAGCCACCTTCTTAGGCTGGCTAGAATGCTGTTTGCCGGCTTTTGTGTCGGCCCTCTTCTTACGGGTGGTCGCCGCGTACTCTTTCGCTGAGAGCGATTTAATAGCCTTCTCAGGCAGGTATCGCTCACCTGTAGCCTTCGGGCCTTGCGTCGATGGCTTTCCTGACTTGGTGCGCCACTTCTGTTTGGTCCAGCTCTTCAGGCTCTTCTGAGATTTCTTTAGCGCCATTAATCTTGAAATCCTTCACCTTTGAAAAAGTGCTTTAGACGATGCTTTACAACAACTAAGACAAGCTTCAAAAAGCTATCCTCTGTGTAAGTCCCTGCGGGACATCTCATTTGATACATCAGTCTTTGTAGCCTCCACCCTTAGCCTTGTATTGCTTAGCCAACATCTGCGCCTTCCTAGCTGACCACTGACCTGCCTTACCGCCCTTACTGCCCGCCTTGATCTGCTCAAAGAGACGCTTCCTCATCGTAGGTTTGGTGTAGTTGCCCGCCGCGTTTACTTTCGACTTTGGCTTCGCCTTTTTCATTTCTCGCTCATTGGCTGAGTGGTCATGTAGCGCAGGACTATGATTCCAGATGCGATACCACAACCGATGGTCATTTGAACTACTGGGTTAGCTGGAATGAAATGCACAAAACCCTGCATAACGGAGAGACACGCGATAGCAATACCAAATTGCACTGTGCGCGATCTGAGAGCTTGTCTTGCCTTATCCATTACTTTCTCCTTGATTTGGCGCCAGAGCATTTCCAGCGCTTCCTAGATAGGTTGTTGGGGGTGTTCGGATCATTCTGTTTCGCCTTGGGTAGACGCTTCTTGATGCCCAATGAGCGAGCGCAATAGCTATCTCCCTTGGATGTTCCGGCCCGAACACGAGGTCCGCCATCTTTAGCCTTGCCAGCCTGCCCGTAGGAGACCTTCTTGCCCGAAGCAGTGACCTTTACCTTTGCTTTGCCTTTACGTGGAGTAGCCATAATTTAAACCTTTACACGATTTTTTGAGTGTCGTCACGCAAAATGCAGTGATAACGGTGTACTACTTGCTCTGTACAGATAAGGTTTCCGTAGAAGGGAGTGCATTTTTCCTCAACAAATTCCAAAACTTTCCA
>Ga0208162_1000492_pt1 | contig 22919 bp, 23 predicted proteins | sample CB_VirMetaG_4_FD_184539 | JGI IMG/M metagenome (GOLD analysis project Ga0208162, IMG submission 184539) | Freshwater to marine saline gradient viral communities from Chesapeake Bay - CB_1508_1M Viral MetaG (SPAdes) (version 4) | ecosystem: Environmental > Aquatic > Marine > Coastal | place: USA... | reverse complement strand
GCGCGCCCGCAGTCAAGCCTACCTGCTCGCGCGCGGCAGCATGACGCAACCCGGCGAGACATGGGCACCCTTTCAACAGGCGGGGACCGATGACCAGATCAACGTCCGGCTCACGTTCGAGCCGCCCGCCCGTTACCGCTACGACATCGACAACCTCGTCGCGCGCATGAAGTCCAGCCTAGACGGGATCGCAGATGCCATCGGCGTCGACGACTACAACTTCCGGCTTGAGCGTCCGGTCATGGCGGACCCACACAAGCCGCACGGTCGCGTTATGGTCACGCTGGAGATCCAGCCGCATGACTAAGCACCCGCACATCGTTGAGGATCTGCGCAAACTAGCCGTCGCAGTTGCGGATCTGAACCCAGACCCAAGCAACGCACGCAAGCACGGCCAGCGCAACCTCGACTCGATCAAGGCTTCGCTAGCGGCGTTCGGGCAGCGCAAGCCGCTGGTCGTGCAGCGCGAGGGCATGATCGTGCGCGCCGGCAACGGCACGCTCGAAGCTGCCAAGGTGCTGGGCTGGGATTACATTGCGGCGGTCGTCATCGACGAGGACAGCGCCCAGGCGGTGCAGTTCGCCATTGCCGACAACCGCACCGCCGAGCTGGCCGAGTGGGACGACGAGACGCTGGCGACCCTGCTGGACGGCATGGACGAGCCGACCCGCGACCTGCTGGCGTTCGACGACAAGGAGCTGGCTGGGCTCATGCGCGGCCTCGAGCCCGACGAGATCGTCGAGGACGAGGCACCGGAGCCGCCCGCCGAGTCGATCACGCAGCCCGGCGACCTGTGGACGCTAGGCCCGCATCGCCTGCTGTGCGGCGACTGTGCAAATGTGGACGCTTTGCAGATGCTGTTGCAGGGTCAGCAACCCGATGCCGTCGTGAGCGATCCACCCTATGGCATGGCATACGACGGAACAGCGGGCACCGCACAGCAGGGCATGGACAACTCTGTACGCCGAGCGATCAAGCCTGTGCATGGCGATGACCAGCCGTTTGATCCGTCAGTTTGCCTAAACGCGACGAAAGGCGATGTTCTACTGTGGGGAGGAGACTGGTTTTATGACCGCCTACCTCCGGGCGGCTCTTGGATCATCTGGGACAAGAGGGCATCAGAGGCCGCCGATGCTATTCCGGGCGCGCCTTTTGAGGTCTGTTGGTCTCGCAGAAAGCAGGCTCGGTCCATGGTGCGTGTGCCGTGGGGAGGCTGGAACAATCGAGAGGCCCAAGACACAAAGCGATGGCATCCAACACAGAAGCCTATGTCGGTAATGGCTGCCAGCATTGCGGCAGCCAAAGGCTCGAGCATACTTGACCCGTATCTGGGCTCAGGCACGACTTTGCTTGTGGCACAGCAGCTTGGCAGAACCTGCTACGGCATGGAGATCGACCCCGCCTACTGCGACGTCATCGTCGAGCGGTGGGAGAACCTGACCGGGCAAAAGGCGGTGCGGAATGGCTAAAACCAAGCGGGCAGTGGGCAGACCTCGCAGCGTCATGACGCCCGAGGTCGTCGAGACGATCCTGCGGCACGTTGAGCTCGGCATCTGGCCTGAGCGCGCCGCGCGCATGGCGGGGATCGACGGCGCAGCCATGCGCAAGCACAAGGAGCGCAATCCACAGTTTGTCACAGACTTAGAAAAAGCAGAAGCCAAGGCCGAGGCTTCGCTGCACGGGCGGATGCTGCGCGCGATGGACGACAACTGGACGGCGGTTGCGTGGATGCTTGAGCGCCGCTTTCCCCAACGCTACGCCAAGCAAGATCCCAAGGTCGTCGTGCACAACGAAGCGCACGCGCAGGCTGGCGTCGCGCAGCTCGGCCCGCCCGTGCCCGACAGCGCCGAGTTCGCGCGGCAGCTCATCCAAGCCACACAGATCGCACAGCGCGTCCTAGCGGTGGAGAATGAGCCAGCCGGCGGAACGTGAGGCGCAAGGCCGCGAGAAGTGCGCGGCGGCTCTCGAGCAGCTCTGCCCGCGCGTCTACGGCAACCCGTGGATACCGCACTGGCCGCTGCCAGCGCAGCAGGTCTTCCTTGGCCTGCACCTGAGCTCGCCGACCGATCGCGTCTTCCAGGCTCTCTACGGCGGCAGCGCAGGCGGTGGAAAGAGCGACGCGCTGCTCATGGCGGCGGCGCAGTATGCGTGGAACGAGCCCGACTTCGCTGGCATTCTGTTCCGGCGCACGTTCACCGACCTGACCCAGCCGGGCGCGCTGCTCGACCGGGCGATGGAGTGGTGGATACCCAAGGGCGCGCACTGGGACGGGACGAACAAGGTCTTCAGGTTCCCCAACGGCGGCAAGGTCGCGTTCGCCTACCTGTTCAAGCCCAACGATCACCTGCGCTACCAGGGCGCGGAGTATCAGTTCACGGGCTGGGACGAGCTGACGCAGTGGCCTACGGCGGCACCATACGAATACGTCGGCATCAGCCGCGTGCGGCGCGGCAGCGACAGCCGCATTCCGCTACGGACCCTAGCAGCCAGCAACCCCGGCGGACCCGGTCACGACTGGGTCGCGCGGCAGTTCATCGGCGGCATCGACCCCGACACCGGGCAGCGCGCGCCGCCGCAGCACCGCTACGTGCCCGCCCGGATCGCCGACAACCCCTACCTCGACCGCGACGCCTACGTGGCTGGCCTCGAGCACCTGCACCCGACCGTCCGGCAGCAGCTCCTCGAAGGCGATTGGTCCGCCCGCGAGCCCGGCGACTACTTCCGCGCCGAGTGGTTCGGGCCGCTCCTCGACCCCGAGACCGACCGATGGCCCGGCTCGGACTGCCAACGCATCCGCTGGTGGGATCTTGCGGCGAGCGAGAAGAGCACTGCCGCCAAGACCGCCGGCGTGCTCATGGCCCGGCACAGGCGCGGCGTCAGAGCCATTGAACACTGCCGCGCATTCCGAGCGACGCCGGGCAAGCGTGACGACCTGATCGTCCAGACGGCGCAGGCGGACGGGCACGCCGTCACGGTGGGCCTGGAGATCGAGGGCGGCAGCGGCGGGCTGGCGCAGTTTCACGCGCTCGAGAAGCGCCTGCGGGCGCAAGGCTACCGCGTCGTCGGCGCGCGCCCGAGCTCGATGACGGACCGCGAGGCGCGCACCATGACGCGAGGCAGCGCGTCCATGTCGGCCAAGACCAGCCGCGCCGACCCGGTCGCGTCGTGCCTCGAGCGTGGCTTTCAACGTCGCGGCGAGGGACCGGACACGGGCGCACCGTGGCACGGCGTCGACGCAGGCAAGGCCGTGCACGACCAGACCGACGGCATCCGGCTCTTCGCAGGCCCGTGGACAGCGGACTTCCTAAGCATCGTTGAAGGCTTCCCTGACGCCGCGACGTGCGACGAGGTTGACGCTACGAGCGGCGCGTGGGCGTGGCTCGAGGCACACCCGCTAGGCAATCGTCAGCCGTTTGGTAACATTCCGCAGCGCCGCAACGTCACGCACGACGTGCACCCCGACGACCGGCAGGAGCGGACCGACCGATGGCTTATGCCATGAGCTAGCAGGCAACCACAGACATGGTCATCTACTTCGCCAAAACGTATCGCCCGCCCGCAGGTGCCAAGGGCAACGCCAAGAAGGTGCTGCGCTGGCGGGAGGAACACGGCGACGCAGTGCAGGGCATGACGCGAGTCGGATGGGTCCGAGCCCGGCAGCTTGCCAGCGGCAGGCCGATCAGCGCGGAGACCGTCAAGCGCATGGCTGCTTTCAACAGGCACCGCAAGAACGCCGAGGTCAGCGCCGAGCACAAAGACGAGCCGTGGAAGGATGCGGGATACGTCGCTTGGCTGGGATGGGGCGGCACGACCGGCATCGAGTGGGCTATCCGCACCAGCGCATCCATGCAGGACTAATCTGCTACACTGCGCGCACCATAAGGCGACAGCATGACGACCGAGCTACGAGTTCAGAACCAGAGCCAGAACCTCTACGTCCGCGCGCTGTCGACGGCCTACCGCAGCGGCATCCAGGTGCACGACCCGAGCCTGTGGCTGCTCCGCGAGCCCGAGCTCGAGGAGAAAATGCTGCGAGACGCCGACATCGCTCACGCGGTCGGATACCGGCGGCACCTCATCGCTGGCCAGCGGTGGAACTGTATTCCGCGCGTCACCGGCAGTCCGCGCGCCGACTTGTCGGTCGGTATCGCCAACGAGCTGCTCGACGGCATCCAAGACTTCACGCAGGCGCGGCTCAACCTTGCGCGGGCGTTCTTCTCCGGTGCCCGGTTCGGCACGATCCACGGCAAGGTGCGCACGCTGACGATCGGCGACGGCAAGCCTCGTCGCTGGTGGTGCCCGGTGCGGATCGAGGACCACGACAAGCGGCTGTTCCGCATCGTGCCGCAGCACGGCGAGACGCTCACCGCCAACTGGGAGCGGTGGGACGTATACGGTCAAGAGTGGCAGACGCAGAGCGTGCAGGACGCCGCGCACACGATCCGGCATGTCTACCAGGACGACGAAGGCACGCTGGGCCACGGGCGCGGGCTGCGCGAGGCGCTGGGCTGGTGGTGGTATGCCAAGACGCAGGTGTTCCAAGAGAGCTTGCAAGCGGTCGAGCGGTTCGCTCAAGGCATCCTGACCGCCAAGGTCGACGGCGCGCGCGACGCCGAGACCGGCCTGCCGAACACGGAGCTGATCAACCAGTGGCGCGACGTGCTCGAGGATCTGCGTAGCCGGCACGTCTTGGTCTACGACAGCAGCGACACGGTGGAGAGCGTCAGCGTCAGCGGCGAGGGCTGGCAACTGATGAACACGATCCGCGACGAGCTACGGTCGACGATCTACACGCTGATCATGGGCGCGAACCTGACGACCTCGGCCAACGACGGCGGCAGCTACGCGCTCGCGCAGATCCAAGAGAACAGCACCGAGGCGCTGATCCAATACGACCGCGAGACGCTCGAGGACACGCTCACCGACGACCTGCTCGGCTGCATCTGGTGGAAGAATCACGCCAACCTGCAAGAGCTCGGCATCGCCAACGAGAAGCCGCGCTTCAACATCACGCAGGAGAAGCGGGAGGATCCGCAGGAGCGCGCCGCAGTCGCGCAGGTGCTTGCCAGCATGGGCGTCGAGCTCTCGCTCGAGGACGTGCTTGAGCAAACTGGATTCCGCAAGCCTGAGCCCGGCGAGGAGGTCGTCAGGAGCGCACCAGATCCGGCCTCGTCGCTATTCGGTGGTCTGGGCCTCGGCACCTCACAGCCCGAGACCGCAGAGCCCGAGCAACCCGCCGAGCCCGTGGACCTGCAAGAGACGGCGCTCAACGGCGCTCAGGTGCAGGCGGCGGCGGACATCATCGACCGCGTCGTCAATGGGCAGATGCCTAGCGGCACTGCGATCCGAATGCTCACTAGCATGTTCAACCTGCCGCTTGACGAGGCGCAGGCCATGGTCACCGAGGCCGAGCAGTTTACCCCGACACCTCAAGCCCAGGTCTGATGGCGAACGTCTACGAGCGCATCGACGACGACAAGCAATTCCTCAACCGTCACCTCGACACGGTCGGCGACGGGACGGGATCGCACGATGCCAACGTAGACGGCAGCGAGGAATCTGATCTGGGGCCGCAACTGTTTCGGATCAACCCGCCGACCGATGGCACGCATGTCATCCACAGACTGCACGTCGTCGTCGAGGATCAGGGCAACTTCCAGACAGCGACCTACGGCGCGCTGGCCACGCTGAGGAACGGGTTGCGCGTCGGCTACTTCAACACGACGACCAACGCGATCGTCGACGACCTCACCGCAGGACATCCGATCAAGACCAACTTCGACTGGTCGCTGCACGCCTATCCAGCGACGTTGAATGCGTGGGGCGGCGGCAACCAGCACCTTGTTGCCATCTGGGACTTCGCCGAGGACGGATGCAGCCTGCACGTCAACTCGCTACAGCCCGATCGGTGTTTCGGCGTCGAGGTCCGCGACGACCTGACCGGCCTCATCGCGCACGAGTTCATCGTTTACGGCTACACGGTATGAACACAGACAAGCTGCTCGAGGACGTGTCTGGCCGCTACGCGCGGCTCTACTTCGCAGCCATTCACGAGCTCTACGTCGCCAAGGTCCGCGACGACCGCGTCAGCGCCCGCGCCGCGCGCGAGCAGCTTGCCAAGGTCATGGCCGAAACCATGGGCGTCGGCGAGATCCTGGGCGCTAGCCTGCTGTTGCAGAACCTCAAGCGCAGCGCCAAGTTCGCCGCAGACGAGCCGACGCAAACCCTGCTGCCGCGCGTCACCTTCGACGAGGCGCTGCAAGACATGGTCGAGCGCGCACCCGTCACGCTGGTCGACGCAGCCGAGCGCACCGCGCAGCGCATCGCGCAACTCTACAGCGAAGACGCGGTCATGGCGTTCGTGCGGTCGGCGGAGGAGAGCGTTACCAGCGAGGCGCAGAAGTTCATCGAGCGCGCGCTGCGCGACGGCGTGCCCGAGGGCGAGGCCGGCCAGCGGCTTGCCATGCGCGTCGACGACATCCGCGTGCAGTCGCAGGCGTGGTCAGAGGGCTACGCGCGGATGGTCTTTCGCACCAACATCAACACCGCCATCAGCGCCGGGCGGTTCCGGCAGGCGCAAGATCCAGACATCCAAGAGGTCGCGCCTGCGTTCCGATTCGACGCAGTCGGCGACGGCGACACGCGCGACAACCACGACGCCGCTGACGGTCTGATCATGTCGGTCAGCAACCCCGAGTGGCGCAAGATCGCGCCGCCGCTGGGCTACAACTGCCGATGCCAAGTCGTGCATGTCACGCGGTCAGAGCTCGAGAAGATGGGCCGCATCCGCAAGGACGGGAGCTTGATCGAGGACAAGGTGCCTAGCGGAGCGTTTGCCGACCCTGGATTCCGACACGGTGGGCGGCCTGACCTTGCATCTGTGAGGACGTAGTGCGCGAGGACTGGAGCAACACGCAGGCCAAGTTCCGCCGCATCGCCGCGACCATGGGCGTCAGGCGGATTGCCAAGGAGCTGCCAGCGCACCATGCTACGGTCTACCGGCTAATCCGAGGCGACACACAACAACCGACGCACGCGATGCGTGCTGCCATCACCAGAATCGTCAAACAACACGAGAAGCCATGAGCACCGCTCCCTACTTCCACAAGCAGCACGTCAAGATCGTCGCCAGCGTCGCGACGGTGCAGAACTCGGACATCCTCGAGTCCGACTTTCAGAAGGTCTACGACGACAGCATCATCCGTGTCACGGCGTGGGGCGGCGCGATGAACCTGCGCTTGATCCCTAATAGCGGCACAGGCGTTAGCATCTTTGGAGGAGTCAACCTCGCCGGCAATCTCCGATACGAGGAGTTCAATCTGGACAGCGGCAGAACGTGGAACGTCCAGACGAGCACAAGCGGCGGCATCGTCCTCAACTTCCTGCTGATCGAAGAGGTGCGACTGTGACGCAAACCGTGCAGGGATACAGGGCTACGCGCAACACGCAGGGCCATCTAACGATCCACGACGTGCCGATCTTCGTCGAGTGCGAGCGTGGCGATGTCTGCTTCAACGCAGACTGGATCCAAACGGCAGTAGCCAAGGCCAAGCAAGCGGCGACCGAGGGCTACCTGCCGCCGCTGCACATCCGGCACCACGACGACGGGCCGGTGCCCGAGCCGGCGGGATTCTTCAAGATCACGCGCACGGGGCCGATCACCTTCAAGGGCAAGACGCGCACAGCCATCTTCGCCGACCTCGTCATCACCCGACCGTGGGTTGAGGAAGACGTGCTGGCAGCTCGCCTGCCATACCGCAGCGTCGAGATCTTCAACGTCGACAAGCCTGCGATCGACAGCCTCGCGCTACTGGATCACGAGCCGCCATACCTTGAGCTGCCGATGCTCATGGTCGCGGACGTCGAGGAGCCGAGCACGCTCAACGTGCCCACCAGCGGCCAGACGGTGCGCGTCGCATCTGCGACTTTCGCCAACCCCTACCTTGCACAAGCCACACATGCCGAGGATGGCGTGGTAGCGTGCTTCCGGCGCGGGCATTCCGCGCACCTACTCACGCAGGACGAGCTCACCATGACCACCAAGATCGACGACAAGGCCGCCGCCGCTTCGTTCGCCTACGACGAGGACGAGGAGAAGATGGGCGACAACCCCGAGAAGAAGGAAGAGATGGCCGAGGAGTCGGAGGACTCCGACGAGAAGATGCAGGACGGCATGAGTGCGGAGGCCGTCTGCGAAGCCATCAAGGCTGGCCAGTTCGACATGGAGCAGCTCGCGATGATCGTCGCCGACGCCACCGAGGCCATGGAGGAGAAGGGCGACGCGATGGAGCCCGCGCAGGCGCAGGTGCCCGGCGAGGCGATGAGGCGCATGAGCAAGCTGGAAGGCGAGAACGTCGCGCTCAAGGCGCGGCTCGACGAGCGGGACGCGCTCGATAAGCGCAAGGACGATGTCGGCGCGGCGATGAAGCGCCTGGAAGACCGGCCGCTCGGCAGCGACCTCGAGGCCAAGCTGACCGCCTACCACAAGGCGCACGGCGCGGCTGCGTTCAAGGACTACGTCGACAGCATGGCCCAGACGTTCGGCGCTCTCAGCCACAGCGACACGGCTGCGGTCGCGTTCGCGGCGCAGGCCAACAAGACGCCCGGCATCGCGCTGAACTACACCGAGCAGGGCACCGACGCCGTCGAGCGCGCTGCGCAGTTCGCCCGCGAGCACGCGGAGCTCATGAGGCACGGCGCGACTCGCATGAGCGAAGACCGCTACGTCGCCGTCAACATGCAACGCGCTGGCTTCGCGGCCGACGCCTAACCCACCCCGACACGGACGAGGACTGAAAGATGGCAGATGTCACTGCACGCAAGACGCTCGCGACGAAGACGCGCAGCGGTCGCAGCGCCTACCCGATCGCCGACGGCGTCACGCTCTTTGAGGGCGCGCTGGTCGGCCTGGAAGGCGGCTACTTGAACCACTGGGCCGACGGCGCGAACGACGTGTTCGTGGGCATCGTGCTCGGCGACGCGCTCGGCGTCTCGCCCGGCGCGGCTCTCACGGGCGACACCAGCGCGACCCCGGTGCCTGAGGCGCGCGTCGATGACAGCGGCGTCACGCTGCTCGGCCTCGACAGCGTCGGCGGCACGCCGACGGCTGCCAAGGTCGGCGACATCGTCTACGCGACGACCAGCAACACCGACGACCTCACGCTTGACGCGACCGCTGGCGGCGTCGCCGACCACCCGGTCGGCTTCCTCAGCGGCTTCCGCTCGGCCACGGATGTCGATGTCACGCTGTTCACGACAGCCGAGTTCCTGGCTCAGGCGACCGCCTGATCCGACACCCTGACCAGAGAGAGACAGACAGATGAGCACTGTGATCGCCAGTCAAGTTCTTGCGAACGGGCTGCGGACGGAGTTCGCCGATACCTACTCGGCCATCCAGAACAGGCAGGCGGATTCCCGTCTGTCTCTGGTCATGGACCTGAGCATCGGCGCGACCAACCGCGAGCACGAGTTCGCCTACTTCGAGGCCGCGCCGCACATGGCGCAGTGGACCCGCGGCAGCAGCATCCCCGAGGATGCGTTCGACTCCGTGAGCTTCACGACGCCGGTCTACACCTGGGGCCGCCGCATCAAGTGGCACAAGGAAGACCGCAAGGACGACCAGACGCAGAGCCTCATGGACATCGCTCGCATGGCGGGCCAGTCCGCTGCGCTGCTTCCTGAGCGGTTCTTCTTCGACCTGCTGACGGGCGGGACGGACACGCTCCCGGCGGTGCCGAACGCTCCCGACGGCGCTGCGTTCTTCGCCACCACGGCGGGCGGCGCAAACCGCTTCGGCGTGAGCTCCGGCAACCTGCTGACCGGCAACGGCATCGCCAGCGTGTCGGCTATCCGCACGGACTACTACAACGCCATCGAGCAGTTCAAGCAGATGCAGGACGGCAAGGGTCAGCCGCTGCTCTCTGACGAAGTGATCGACAGCGGCGTGGTCTGCATCCACAGCGCGGCGGATACCGAGGCGATGGAGGAGGCGTTCTTGCAGCGCCGGCAGGGCGAGGTCTACGGCAGCAACACCGCAGCCGCGACGCCCAGCAACCTCGTCCAAGATGCCAGCCGCAACGTGACCCTCTGGGGTTCGCAGCGTCTCGCGACGGGCGACTGGTATGTCTTCCTGCGCAACCCGGCCAAGCGTGCGACGTTCATGCTCGACCGCGAGGGAATCCAGGAATACTCCAGCCTCGAGGGCGACAACAACAGCGACCACACGCGCAACACGGGCGAAGAATACGTCCAGTGGGAGCGTCGCGCGGGCGCTGGCATCGCGCTTCCCTACAGCGCGATCAAGATCAACAACTGATCCAACGCGGCCACGAGCCGGCAGAGAGCTACGGGCCGGGCGTTCACCGTGAACGCTTGGCCTTCTTTTTTGTAACCATGAAACGGAGATGACCCGTATGGCAGCTCGCAAGAAGCAGTTCCCCGACTTCAATCCTGACGTCGGCCAACCCGCAACCCTGACGGCGCAGGAGAAGCCGCAGCAGGGCAAGACGCACATCGGCGGCAGCGACCTTGTTCCTGACCTCGAGGCACACAAGGCGCAGACCGGCGTGGCGCGCAGCTACAAGTATTGGGTCGGCGTGACCCCGAGCTGCCCGCGTGAGCACATCGATCTCGCAGGCATCAACTTCCCCAAGGTCAACGAGAACCTCGTCAGCGACCCCATGCGGACCGGCAACAAGCGCCGCGTGCCCGTCATCGGCGCGATCGTCGACATCGACGAGCACCGCGTGCAGAAGATGCGCGACAAGCTCAAGCGCACAGTCATCCGGTTCCTCGACGACGGCGGGCAGACCGAGGAGCCGGGCACCGGGCAGAACGTCGGCGACAACCACGTCCGCCCGCGTCGCGGCCAGATCATCACGATCCCGACCGAGGAAGAGATCAAGCAGCGCCGCGAGCGCGGCAAGCCGACCAACGAATACCGCCCGCACCCCAACGACGTGCCCGCCGCGCGCTACATGTTCGCGCAGATTTGCGAGGATCAGGAGCGCGGGAGCCGTGGCGAATACTACCCCGACACGCTTGAGACGACGGGCCTGTGGTGGCCCGACGAGCTGTAGACCAGGAGCCGAGCAACCATGAGCGGAACCCCGACCGAAACTGAGATCCAGGCGCAGTGGCGCGCTGCGGTAGACATCCTCGAGACGTTCCGCGCGCACATCGACGGCACGCACGCCGGAGCTGGCGGCAAGTGGGACACACTGCTGCAAAGCCTCGAGGGTGAATACACGCCGACCGAGCTTGCCAACTGGGCCGCGTCGTTCCGCTCTGGTTGCTCCGACCTGATGTCGCCTGCGCTTGGCTCGCAGGCGCTGACGCCAATCCTGTTCGAGTATGCCAACCGCATCGACTCGGACGCCACGGCGACGCAGGGCTTCGGCAGCGGCTTCCGCACGTCGGCGCAAATCTTCCGCGCGCTCTACGACTGGTTCGTCGACAACAGCCTCACGGTGCAGAGCCGAAACATCACCTTCGACACGAGCTCGACGGCAGGAGCAGGCAACATCGGCAACGGCGACTGCGGGCGTCTCACCGAGGACGAGAACGGCTTCGCGCTCGAGGCGTGCCACGTTGAGAAGAAGCTGCTGAAGTGCATCGCCGACCAGAACACTGGCGTGCAGGAGCAGGCCGAGGTCTTCGAGGTCTTGGGTCAGCCCAGCAGCTTCGACAGCGTGCTGCGCGCAAGCTATGGCAGCGGAGCCGATGCCAACACGACCATCGTCAGCCGACACGCTGGCCAGGGCAGCGGGGGCAGCCTGCTGACCAATAGCAGCTTCTCCGAGTTCGACAGTGCGGCGACGCCCAAGTTCACCGGATGGACCGAGACGAGCGGCAGCGCCAACATCGACCAGGACACGGCTACGTTCTACCGCAGCCACCCCGGCGCGCAGACCGACGCTAGCCTCAAGCTGACCGGCAACGCTCTGCTCAAGCAGACGCTGACCAACATGCGCATCCGGCGGCTCGATGTCGACACGCCCTACCAGTTCCGCATCATGGTCAACAAGGCGGCGGGATCGGGCACGGGCGGCAACATCATCATCCGCATGGGAAGCTCGTCCAAGACCGTCGCGCTGACCGCTCTGACCTCGACGTGGAACGAGGTGATCATCGACTTCGACCAGAACTGCTGGCCGCGCGACTTCAACGAGGACGCTTTCGATGTCGAGATCGAATGGGCGAGCGCGAGCAGCGGCTACCTGCTGATCGACGATGCGATCTTTGCGCCGCTTGACCAGATCGACGGCACGTATTGGTTCCTGCGCGCGACCGCTTCGACGCACACGCCGTGGCTGGTCGACGACATCTTGAGCTTCACCGACACGGGCGGCGCGCCGGCAACGGGGCAGATCCAGTGGTGGCTCTGGGTGTCTGGCTTCGGCTACCTGCCCAGCACTACTGGCACCCCTACCTTTATTGACCCGGCCTAACACGTCGCGCACACAAAACCATGGCGACGCAGCCTGTCTACCTGTTGCTTGGCGATAGCCTGACGCTGGCCAGCTTTCTGACATCAGCCTACACCACTGCGCTAGCAGACCCGGTCTACACGACGGGGGACCGTGGCTCCTTGCAGCGGATCTGGGACTACGAAGATCAGGCTATCGAGAACTACATCGCGCATACAAACAGCCATGGCGGCGGCACGCGCATCCCGCCCTCGCCCTATACTGGCGCTGGTCCAGAGTTCAGCCTGATCGCCAAGCTGGCAGCACGCCATACCACAGACGGCGTCGTGCTGGTCAAGCGTTCATCCGTCAGCGCCACGCTTATCGCAGAGGGCACGGGCTGGGTCGGCAACCCGGTCTACAGCGCAGGACGTTGGGCCAAGTCGGTAAGCGGAGAAAACTGGGATGAGTTCCAAACGGACGTCAACGCGGCGCTAACAGCGATCAGCAGCACGCCGCCAACGCTAGGCGAAGTGCAGGCAATCTTTGTCGCGCTGGGCACGAACGACATGGCTGTGGCGGGCGGCGGCGACCTGTTTGCGGATGCCATCGAGCAGTTTGTGACCGACCTGCGAGCCAGCTACGGCGGCAGCACAACGCCGGTCGTCTGGGTATCACCGCAACTTGGCACGGACGTCTCGATACCAGCGGAGGTGACCAAGGTGCGCGCAGCCATCGCTGCTCGAGCGGCTGCTGACCCCTACCTCGTAGCTGTCGACATCGACGATCTGTCCAAAGCCACAGATCAGATCCATCTGAGTCCGGCTTCGACCATCACGATGGGCGAGCGCATGGATGCTGCGCTTGACGCAGTGCAGCCCATCGACCCCGACCCGCCGGCTGAACCGGCTGCCGCAGCAGAGCTCTGGGAATACGTGCAGAGCGCGTATGACGTCGACGGACTGGTGACTCTCACCAACATCCGAGATCGCTCGGCCACAACCGTCAACGACTCGGCGGGCATCTCAGCAGCAGACGCGGTCATCGCCCTGTGGCCTGCTTACGCGCAGAACGACTTTGATGCGACGGATGCGCTGCACCTAGAAGTCGGCGCGGTCGGACTGATCTCAGTGCTGTGGCGGCGCGGCGGTGCCAGCTCGGCCATCGAGGAGGTCAAGTGGGATCAGGTCTGGGGACCGGACGGGATGATCCAGAAGGTCCGCCGAACAGATGCGCGCGGACACGCCGGACCCAAGAGCAACAGCGGCACGACTACCAGCACCGAGAGCGGAACGCAATACGGCTGGAGCGACCGCAAGAACCTGCCCGCCGGCTACATGCCGAGCGGCTACGACACGGGGCAGGACTAGGCCATGTCGCGCGTCACGTTCGAGCAGGGCGCGAAGCTGCGGCGGGTCAACAAGAACCTGGACAACCCAGCCAAGGCGCTCAAGCAGATCGGCGTGATGATGGTCGCCGAGTCGCAGGCGTCGTTCAAGGAGCAGCGATTCGGGCGCAAGGCGTGGCGCGAGCGCAGTCCCATCAACGTCTTCGGCATCATCAGCGACTTCGCCCAGGGCCGCCGCAAGCCGCCCGCTCGGAGGTTTGAGCGTCGTCCGGCGCTGCGTGATACCGGGCGTCTGGCCAACAGCATCGCGTTCGCGGTCAAGGGCAAGGTCGTCGAGGTCGGAACGACGGTGCCGTATGCGTCGCTGCACAACTTCGGCGGCGTCAGCAAGAGCGAGAAGATCACGCTGACGGTGCAGCAGAGAATCGGCAAGTGGCTCGCCAAGCAGAGCGAGGACTTGCAGGAGCGTCTTGGCTGGTTGCTTGGTGATCATGCTCGAGATCAGCAGCTCGAGATGCGCGTGCCGAAACGTCAGTTCGTCGGCATCACGACTAAGACCCGCAAAGACATCCGCCAGACCATCGGCGTTCGGATCATGGAGGTTGGCAGGTAATGGCAAGCGGCAACGTGTCCAAGGTCTTGCGCGCTCCAGGGCGGCTGGTCATCAATCCCACCGATCTGACCGTCGAGTTCCCCTACGGCGGCATCGAGGTCGGCAAGACCAAGCTCGTCGTGCTGACCAGCTTCAACACCAGCGTCCGCATCGAGTGCGAGGGCTTAGGCAACGAGGCCAGCGACGTCCTCGAGCGCACGTCGCGCTACGTGTTCACCTGCTTCATCCGGGCATGGGACGATGACGCGATCCAGCAGTTCTTCTCAAGCAACTTTGTGCAGGGAAGCGTCACGGGTCACAGCCTGCTTCGCGAGCCCGGCAACCGCGTCGCGGGCGCTTCGGCGCTGTCGCGCGCTGTGTCGATGCTCTACGTGCCCGACGATCCGGTCAGCAATCCAGCAGTCCTGATCTACGAGGGCATCCCCGATTGGTCGGAGAATGCCGAGCTCGCGTTCCAACGGCAGGAAGAGCTCGGCTTGCCCATCGCGGTCGAATGCGTGCGCAACAGCAGCGGCAACATCCTCGAGGTCGGCAGGCTCGCCGACTTGTCCCTGTCATAGAATGCTGCCATGTTCTCAAAGAAGCGCCTGCCGGACCTCACGAATGAAGCCTACGAGCGTTGGCTGCGCGCGCAGCGCCCGCCGTTCGAGTGGTTCCTGCGGCTATCCCAGGTCGAGCAGGAGCAGCTCGCGATGCTCGGCGACGCTCACGCGCAGGACTTCGTCGTAGCCTGCGGCTACGCCATCCGCGATCCCGAGGCCGCCGACGCCGGCATGTCTGCCTTGCAAGGCGACGACGAGGCCGAGGCGACGCTAGCGATGAAGATGGCGCAGGGCTTCGCGTCAAAGCTCATGCAGATGCAGCAGCCGCAGGAGCCGCCGCGAGCGCGCACACAGCGCACGATGTCAGGATTCGGCGAGAGACGCACGACTGAGGAAAACAAGGCGGCAGGGCCGACCCTGTGGGGCGTGGAGGCGCAGCAAGCATGAACCCGTGGCAGATGGCGCAGCAGCTCAAGCACGAGCTGGCCCAGGTGACATGGGACGGATCGACGAACCCGGTCTTCGGCACACGCAGCGTCTACGTCTACGCTGGAGCACCGCCGAGCGACGAGGAGCACCCGCCGCAGTTCCCGTTCTGCCTTGTGACCATCGGCACGGGCACGCCCGACGAGGACCACCCCGAGCTCATCCAGCAGACGTTCAACGTCGTCGTCGCGGTAGAGGTCGCAGGCGATCCGCTCGGCGAGCAGGCTGTCATTGGCGGCTCGAGGTCGTCGGCATCGCGCAGCAGCGGCGCGGGCATCGCTCAGGTCGCAGAGCGAGTGCGCTACGCGATCCAGAACCTGACGACCTACGACGGAGCTAGCATCATCGTCACGGGCAGCGGCGTCGGCAGCCCGAGCACGCTAGGGCGCGGGCGGCAGGTCGTCTTTGACGAATACACCGTCGAGGCTCTGTGCACGTCGCAGCCGCACTTCCCCGCGCCGCAGCAGCTTGCTAGGTCTGGATCAAGCTGGTCATGGCAAGGCGAAGCATTGTCAGGGCGCTATGACTTTGCGGGATACGTTCTGGGATACAAGGCGGGAGCTACGCCCGCCACGTCGGTCGATGACGTCACCGCAGTCTACGCAGACACCGACGATACAGCGACGCACACGCCCGTCGATGGCAGCACCTACCACGTCTTTGCCAAGTTCAACACAACTGGTCTGACTGGTGTTCACGAATACAGCGCAGTCGAGGTTGGGAGCTATCTGGCCACATGACGCTCCGCGACGACATGATCTTCCGGCCTACGCTGGGGCCGCAGCAGCAGCCGACCGCGCGCGCGCGTGCTCGAGATGATCGCCGCCTGGACCAAGCGAATCGCAAGGGCGGCGTGCTGCGACGCCTGCGGCTGCTGCGGCAAATGCGTCGCCGACAGATACGACTGCGCAGCGCAGCTAGCGGTCAACGTGCGACGCAGATTGCACGCTTGGGTCGCGCAGGTCTGGCACGCGGCGCGAGCGGTCTGGCGGGCAAGGCAGTGCAGAAGGGTGGCCAGATGTTGGCGCGTCACCCCGCAGGCGTCATTGCGCTGGCGTTGATCGCGGGCGGCATCGTCGCGCTGCGTCTTGGTAGCGGCAAGACGTTTGAGCAGATGGGCGACGAGATGAACAACATGATCCTCGGCGACATGGATGAGGCGGCGCGCGCCAAGATGAGCGTGCGCCACCGCTTCCAAGCGGACCCACTGATGGCTCGCATTCGCAGTCAGAGCGGCAAGCAAAACATGCAGATGAACCGCATCGCGCAGGATCTGTTCCGGGTCGAGAAGCAATACGAGGACGGCAAGTCTCTGATCGAGCGCGAGTTTGGAGTCAACGGCACGTTCGACATGCTCATCCTGAGAGCGCAGCAGGCTTTCCAGAAGGCGTGGAAGGCACAGGGCGGCGACGACTTGATGGATCGGTTCATCCAGAAGGCGGTGCGGCACCAGATGCGCGACGGCAAGAAGAGGATGGGGCGCTAATGGCACAGGAAACGAAGGTCAAAGTGCGGCTCGACACGCGGCAGGCCAAGAGCCAGCTATCGGGTCTGGTTCGCGAATCCGCGCGCAGCGCCGGCAAGCTGACCAACAACATCCGCAGCGTCGTCGGAAAGGGCCTCGGCGCGGTCGGTCTGGGCACGGCAATCGGCACAGGGATCAGTGCTGTGCGAGGTGCGACGGAGAGCGGCGTCGGCGACGTCGTCGGCGAGTCGCTCGGAGCGACGGGCAAGATGCTGGAGGAGATGTTCCTCGGCACGCTCAACGAAGACGCTCGAGCTTCTCGTCGTGCCCGCGAGGAGACGATCCAGGCATTCGGGGCAATTGCTGGAGCTCGCAACGAGATCCCGCCCGAGGCGCGTCAGTTCTACAACAGCATCAAGAGCCTGCGCATGGACGAGGAGCGAGGCCGCGAGCTGTTTGAGACCGACACGCAGATGCGTGGGCCGGGCATCGAGAAGATCATCGACCGCATCATGAGTGGCTTCGGCAAGATGGTTAGCGAAGCGATGACGCGACTGGTCGACGCAATCAACCCGTTCAGCGAGAGCAAGTAGCCATGGCGATCAACAACCCCATCGAGATCACCTACGGCACGCAGGCCATCGGCGGCACGTCGGACGTCTACCAGATCGTCGGGCCTTACATCCTTGACAAGAGCTACGACAGCATCCGACTGGTCGTCGACGTCGTGGTCGTCGCTGAGGATCTCGCAGGATTGCAGAGCAGCAGCGAGACGCTTGAGCAGGAGTTCCGCAAGCGTCTGGTCGACGGCGACACGCTGGAGATCGACCTCGACGGCAACGCATGGACCTACACCGTGGGCGAGACGATGCTGCGAGCGCGAGCGTCGATCGCCAAGAGCGGCAACATCGACCTCGACCGTGGCGCAAGCCGTGGCTACACGATCACCATCGAGGGCGAGCTACCCGCCGATGACACGACTGACGCAGGCTTACGTGACATCGAGGTGCTCGTCGACTTCGAGTCTGGCCGGCAGCGCGTGGTCAGTATGCGCGGCACCTACACAGCCACCAGCGCAGGCGACGCTAAGGCGCGTTACGAGGCCGACGCCGACAACCGCTGCAACGACTACCTCGACGTCATCGACAGCGGCGCGACGTTTGAGCTGGTCGACGAGAGCTTCACGCTCGACCGCGAGGGCGGCGCAACGCCCGCTCCGCATGTGCTCAACTTCACGCGGCAATATGTCGAGCTGCTGGTCAACCAGACGCAGGCAGCTCTCGATGATGGCCAGATCCGCGACCACCGTGTCACGTTCACCAACGTCAACCAATACCCCGGCGACGCGACCGAGGAGGTCACGCGGCTGCAACGAGTCATAGGCAACTACGACTGCGCCGTCGACATCGACGAGACCACCGACCTCGAGAGCGTCTACCGAAACAAGATCAAGGGCCACGTCCGGCAACTCTTCCAGAACAACTTCCAGCCCACGGTCTTCGGCGTCGAGGAGGAGCGCGTCAGCTACGACGAGACCGCGAAGCGCATCAGCATCACGCTGCAGTTCATCTTTCAGCCTAGCGGCGGCGAGTCGCTTGTTGAGGTCTCGCAGAGCGTGGCGTTCCGCGAGACGCGCAGCATCGACTACACGCCCACGCACAGCGGCGACGAGCTGGCAGCGTTTGCTGACGTGGGCTTCGGCGTGCTGGAGCGCATCTGGAACCGGACAGCCATCGGCATCGGGGCCGAGGCTCCTAAGCTGCGCATCCGCGAGCGCGCCCGACCAGATGGGCCGATCGGCAGATTGGATGGCACGATCCTCGGCCAGAAGGGACCAGACCAGCGAGACACGACCAAGGTCGAGCAGTATGGCTGGAACGTCGTAGCCAGCACGAGCCAAGTGACACCGCGCGTGCTAGGTGATCCAGCCGGCCAGGAGTTCATCACGGTCACCGTGCTGACCGAGAGCGTGACCGAACGCTACAACGCCAAGCCCGGCGACCGGACCTTCGTGCCGATTCAAACGGCTCCAACAACGGGGCAGGCATAACCAATGCCTGAGGCGAAGAATCCCATCGTCAAGCTGGGCGGCGTCGAGCTCGCCGCGACCAGTGGCATCGCGTGGCGATTCATCAGCGGCGTCGCGCCCTACACGACGGTCATGAGCGTGCACCGCACGCGATGGGACCGTCTCAAGGGCAGGCTCGGCAAACCGCTGACGCTCGAGATCACGGACAGCCGAGACGTCAAAACCACAATCGAGCAGGTCTACATCCTGCACCTCACACCGAGCGACAGTCCGCACCGTGTCTCATTCTTGGTCGCCGACAAGCGGTGGCTCTGGCCTTACAAGCTGGTCGTGCGCGACTTCAACATGCCGCGCAAGACTGGCGATCGAACGGCGCTAGGCCAAGCAGTGCCCGTCGAGACGCAGCAGGTCGTCGACCAATACGACTACCTGAACTACAGCTTGCAGCCTCCGCAGAACACGAAGTGGACATCGCAGACGGCGCTCGAGGCAGTGCTACAGCTTGTCGATGAGGACAACTGGACCGTCGACTCGTGGCCGATAAAGGACACAACCGGCGTCGGCGACAGTGGGCAGTTTAGCTTGCAAGGCGTCACGCTGCGCGACAGCGGCGACATCGCACTGCAACGGCTGCTCAGCTACATCCCTGGAGCGGCGCTCTACATCAACGAGAAGGGCCGCACGATCATCTTCGACGCGAGCGACCTTGACGCGACGGAGAACCATTTCCGCAACCTGCCCATCAGCACCTACGCGGGCGAGCGTGGCGCATGGATCGACCGCAAGGCCATCAGGCCGAGCAAGGTCATCGTGCACTACCAGAAAGAGATCGAGCTGCTGGTTGAGTTCGAGGACGACTACAGCGGCCAGACTTCGGCGCAGCCCATCGCCAACGATGCATACGTCGACAACGTCATCCCCACGACGGACCCGCAGACCGAGATCACCGAGTTCGACCCCGGCCAGAACCGCACAGTGACAAAGACGGTGCCGATGGGCACCTACGTCCGCGTGGACAAGTGGCTCGAGGCCATGGACGCCGATCGGCCCGAGGGATCGCTGCCGTGGACATGGGACACGGTCAAGATCCACTGGTTCAAGGGCGACCTAGATGCGGTCTGGGTTCGAGGCAAAGACCTTGACCCCGAGGGCAACGCAGCCATGCGCCTGCAAGCCTTCCGGCAGCACTTCCGGCAGACGTTCAGGCTCAACCGCAAATACATGGAGCGCATCCGCAACTTGCGCCCCATCCGCGTCGCGCTACTGGATCCGGTCACAGGTGCGCGCGCACCGGCAGCGGTCTGGGGACAAGGCTGCATCGTGCCCAGCACCAAGGGGCAGCTCATGGCCAAGCGCGGCAGCGACAACGTCGAGGACAGCAAGTATCTGCGCAATGTCGACTACCTGCGACCCTACACGCAGGGCACGCCGCTGCTCGAGACAAGGCCCGGACCGCAGCGCGTCAACATCTTGGACGAGGAGCTCGGCATCTTTCGGCTGGAGTGGATCGTCAGCCCTTACGGCATCACGGACAGCTTCTTGCCATGCAAGCTCGTCAACGATCAGAACTACGACGGCATCAGCACTTCGCGCGATCTTGCACAGCAGGAAGACCAGCCCATGGGCGCGGGCATGATTGTGGAAGGCGGCACCAACGGCATCTACTTGGACGACGTGCTTGAGGCAAAGGTGCTGATGACGGCGGTGCCGGCGTCGCCGAACAGCCGGCAGCAGTTCCATCAGGTCGAGGTTGAGTCCAGCGAGATCCAGAGCCTGTTCCAGCGCGAGTTCCGCATACAAGACGGCGACGGTCCGCCGCTTGAGGTCTTCGTCAGCCCTGGAGAGGTCACGGCTCGGTTCGGTATTACCGACGCCAGCGAGGCGTTCTCCACGCAGAAGCTGCTGTTCGGGCTAACCGACCCCCAGCCCGGCGAGGAGCCTGAAGAGCTGCCCGGCTACACGCTGGTCAACGAGGAGCGCGAGCTCCTGCCGCACGCGCGCAGTCTTGCAGCCGAGGTGATCGCACCGTTCGCCGACAACGTGCAGGGCATCATCAACACCAGCCTGCCGCGTGAAGGTCTCAAGCTCGTCGGCAACATGGCCAGCGCGACGCTGCGCGTGTCGGCGGCACCTACGGCTCGCGTCGACGCGATGCACGAGTTCCCCGGCCAGCAGCGGTCAATTCCCCGTCATGCGCTGATGCCTGAAAGCGCGCGGCAACTTATCCTCGGCATCGTCCCGTTCAAGGCATGACGAGCTTCACCGACTTCACCGATCTCGGCTTCTTCCCGCTGCAAGACCATGCGGCGGCACAGGACGGCACGCCTATCTCGCGGCGCATGATGCTCGCGGCTGGCCGCATCATCCAGATGACGGACCCCGGCGACGCCGAGAACGCGGACGAGGCGTTGATCCGCTACGGGCGCGAGCACGGTCTGGGCACGCTCGGCGACGTGCACCCGTGGATGTTCTGGCAGACCCGCGAGCGCGCGGTGCGCGGCATGGGTTCATGGGCGCAGGCGTTTGCCTCGATGGCGGTCGACGCGGACCCCTACTACGCCAAGATCAACTCGCAGCCCATCCGCGACAGCGCATTCATCAACGACAACCGCTTCCGCCCGCTGGATGCTGCGTGGCCTGCTGGGATGCAGCGCGTGCCTCGAGGCGCGCTGCTGACGGTCATGCCGGGCACCGAGGAGTCTGGCCAGCACGCGGTCGCCATGTGGGCAGACCCGCGCCTGATCGCTCCCAACGCAGGCGGGCCGGGCGAATGCGGCACGCTTGTCGTCGACCTTGGGCCAGACCGCGAGCTCTGCATGGACGGCAGCGACACGCCGGGCATCGGCGGTCGCCATGCGCGCTTGCAGTCGCTTGTTCGCGTCATCGCGGTTGCGCCGGGCACATCGTTTGCGCGCCTGGGCTCGCCGGGCAACACGCTTGCGCTCAACTTCACGACCAGCGGCAAGGATGGCATCCCCAACTTCGGAGCCTTCTTTGCGCAGACTGGCGGCGGCGGTGCGCCGTCAGGCCCGACGACTGGCGGCGGCGCAGGCAGTCCGACCACGGGCAGCGGTCCGATCACAGGCCCGACGACGGGCGTGCCTAGCGGTCAGGACGGACCAGCTCGCAGCACGTTCGGCACCTTGCAGGTCGGCGGCGGTGCGTTCGGTGCAGAGGTAGAGGCAGGCGAGGACGAGAAGCAGCCCAAGGAGTTCGGGCAGTTTGGTCCCAACCTTGTCGGCGGGCACGCGGTCGCGCTCATGTCAGCCATCGGCGGGCAGGGTCCGCTGCACGCAGGCAGCAACGCAGACAAGCACAGGCACGGCACCGACCGCGACGGGCACCCGATCAACGCGGCGCACATCTCTACCGGGGCCTACTTCTACGACAACAGCACGCGCGACGCGCCGCTCGAGTTCGGCGGCGGCTACCCATCTCCCGATGCGCTGCCAGAGGTGGCGCGCGTCTGGTTGAGCTACGACGCGGCAAGCAGCCACGGATTCCGTGGCGAGCAGAAGCCCGGCCTGTGGCGCTGGTATGCAGAGTCGCCGGACATCACGCCGCCAACGCAGGGTCCGACCTACTCGGTGCCTGCGGGCGGCGGCGGTGGTGGTGGCGGCGGCGGTGGTGGTGGCGGCGGTGGTGGTGGTGGCGGTGGTGGCGGTGGCGGTCCTACGACAGGACCACCAAGCGGTGGTGGTGGTCCTACCACGGGCGGCAGGCCGCGACGACCAGGGGACGTTGTCCCGCCGACGCCGACTGTCACGCCGGTTATCACGCCCAATCCTGGCGCAAAGCGATTCCCTAATCGCCCCGCATCGGGTGGCACAACGGGACCGCATGGACCGCTGACAGGTGGACCTTCTGGACCAAGCACAGGCGGCGGCACAGGCGGGCAGCCATCAGTCCCGTGCAAGGTGCAGCCCATCACGGGTGGTCCGAATACGGCACCGCTGACGGGCGGACCGCGAGGCCCAAGCGCATCGGTGCCTCCTGGCCCAGCAGCGCAGCCGGTCTGGACCGGCGGCG